>Ga0256833_1000575_pt1 | contig 28410 bp, 25 predicted proteins | sample 356284metaG_FD_190535 | JGI IMG/M metagenome (GOLD analysis project Ga0256833, IMG submission 190535) | Hydrothermal vent microbial communities from Mid Atlantic Ridge, Atlantic Ocean - 356-284 | ecosystem: Environmental > Aquatic > Marine > Hydrothermal vents | place: Atlantic Ocean: Mid... | reverse complement strand
GACCCGGTGGGCGCAGCGCTCTACTGGGAAGAACAGGGCGCCTCGCTGCTGCACGTCGTCGATCTCGATGCCGCGCTGGGGCGCGGGGACAACCGCGCGCAGATCCGCCGCATTGCGGCGGCGCTGGCCATGGGGTTCGAGGTGGGCGGCGGCGTGCGCAGCCTGCGCGAGGCCGAGGCGATCCTGGGCTTGGGCGCGGAGCGGGTCGTGATCGGCACGGTGCTGGTTAAAGACCCGGACGAGGCGGCGCGCATGCTCGAGGCGCTCGGTCCCGAGCGGGTGGTGCCCAGCCTCGACGGCCGCGGGCTCGAGGCCGCGGTGGCCGGGTGGCAGGAGGGACAGGCCGGCGACGTGCTCGAGCTGGCGCGCGCCGCCGACGCGATGGGGTTCCGCACCCTGATCTACACCGACGTGCGTCGCGACGGAACCCTGGAAGGCCTCGACCTCGAGGTGGTGGCTCGGGTGCGCGAGGCCTGGCCACACGAGCTAATCGCCGGAGGCGGCGTGGCTGCGGACGCCGACCTCGAGGGGCTCGAGCGCCTGGGCGTCGAGGGGGCGATCGTGGGCAAGGCCCTCTACGAAGGGTCCGTGGACGGCGGCCGCTGGTGGCGTTCCAGGTCGCGCGGGGATGCCTGAGCTGCCCGAGGTGGAGACGGTCCGGCGCATGCTCGCGCCGGTGGTGATGGGCTGCAGGCTGCTGGGGCTCGAGCACGACGACCCGGCCCGCTACGCCGCCGCCGAGGCGGCGGTGGGTCGGCGGGTGCGCGCCCTGCGCCGCCGCGGCAAGTACCTGATCTTCGCGCTCGAGGGCGGGCTCGAGCTCGTGGCGCACCTGGGGATGAGCGGCAGCTTGCGCCTTGACGAGGGGACGCACACCTGCGCGCGGCTCGAGTTTGAGGGCGCCACCGTCTTCTTCAACGACCCCCGCCGCTTCGGCAGGCTGCGGGCGGTGCCCGCGGGCGACTACCGCACGCTACCCACGCTCGCGCGCATGGGCCCGGAGCCGCTTTCGCGCGCCTTTACCGCCCGGGTGCTGGAAGAGCGCCTGGGCCGAACGCGGCGGCCGCTGAAGGTGGCCCTGCTCAGCCAGGAGCCGGTGGCGGGGCTGGGCAACATCTACGCCGACGAAGCGCTTTGGCGGGCTCGGCTCCACCCGGAGCGCTTGGCGAACGCGCTAGCGCCCGACGAGGTGCGCCGCCTCCATCGCGCCATCCGCGCGGTACTGCGCCGCGCCGTCGAGCTGGGCGGCTCGACGCTGGGCGACGGCGTTTACGCCCGGCCCGACGGTGAGCCCGGCTACTTCCAGATCGAGCACGCCGTCTACGGCCGAGCCGGTGAGGCCTGCCCCCGCTGCGGGCAGAGGCTCGAGCGCCTCGTGTTGGGTGGTCGCTCCACCCACTTCTGCCCTCGTTGCCAGGTCCGCTGATTTGCCCAGCTCGCCAGCCCGCGCAACGGTGTGCGATTCGTTGACGACACGGTTTCGTGCGGATAAAGTAGAATCGGTTGCGCTTTCCTGCAGCGCCCTTGGAGGCTTCCTATGAGAAGAAGTCATGCGTTTCTTGTAGCTTCTGTGGCTCTGGCTCTGCTCACAGTAACACCGGCCAAAACCTTCATCACCATCGGCTCGGGGGGTTATTCAGGAACCTATTACCCGGTGGCGGTCGGCATCGCCAAGCTGATCAACTCGAATCTGCGCGACATCAGAGCGAACGCCATCTCCACCGGCGGGTCGCTTTTCAACGTGATCGCCATTCAAACTGGAGATGTCCAGATGGCAATGGCGCAGAACGACACCTGCTACTACGCCTTTACCGGCACGGTCGTGGATACTGTCGTCGGCAAGCCTGCCGACCGAATTCGCGGGGTGGCTGCGCTCTACAAGCAGCCCGTGCACATCATCGTTCGTAACGGCGCGGGAATTGCCTCCGTGGCCGACATGCGCGGAAAGAAGGTTTACGTTGGCGATATTGGGTCGGGGACGGAGCAAAATACCAAGCTGATCCTCAAGACCTACGGCCTGACCTACGACGACCTGGGCGAGGTCGTGCACGGCAAGGCGGGTGTAGCTTCACAGCTGCTCATTGATGGCAAGATCGACGCGATGTTTTTTTCTGCGGCCGTAGGCTCGAGCGCATTCGTGCGCACAGCTGAGGAGGGTGACGTCACCTTCCTGTCTCTTGATCAGGAACACTTGGACACGCTTAAGCGGAAATATCCCTTTTACTCACAACTTACCGTTCCGGCGGGTACCTATCCGAAGCAGACGCAGCCGTTCACCTCGGTGGCTGTTTCTTCGCTTCTGGTAGTGTCGTCCGATCTGTCCGAGGAAGATGTCTACCGCATTGCCAAGCTGCTTTTTGTCGACAAGCTCGACGAGTTCAAGGCCATTCGCCCGGTCCTGGCGCGCTATTTTTCGCTCGATAAAGCCCTCGAGGGCATGTCCATTCCGTTGCACAGAGGTGCGGCCCGCCTTTACCAGGAGCGCGGCGTGCAGGTTCCTGCAAAGGTTGCGCCCATCGATTAATTAGCTAGCTGTGCGGGGTCGCACCCCAGTGGTTGGTGGCCGGGGCTGAAAAAGCCGAGGTGGTGTGCTATCCTATACACGTAGTCCCCTGGTATATGCAGGGTGGGTGGAAACCCACCCTTTGTTTCTGAAGGGGGACCGGGTGAAGCACGATGGATCTTTGGGAACTGGTCGAAAACGTGGTGCGGCCGCTGGGGTACGAGCCGCTGGAGGTCAGCCTGCACGGGGCGGGGAAGACGCAGGTGCTCACGATCAAGCTCGAGCGCCTGGACGAGGCGCCCATCACCGTCGCCGACCTGCAGCGGGCCAACCGGGTCATCGGCATCGAGCTCGACCGTCTCGACCCCATTCGCGGCAGCTACCGGCTCGAGGTCGAGTCGCCCGGGCCGAGCCGCCCGCTCCTCAGGAGCCGGCACTTCGAGCGCTTTTCGGGGTTGAAGGTCAAGGTGCGCACCGACGGGGGCGGTTTCACCGGCCGCATCGTGCGGGTGGAGCCCGACCGCGTGACCTTCCGGCTAGCGGACGGTGAGGAGCGCACCCTCGAGATCGGCCGCTTCAAGGCCAACCTGGCCGAGTGGCCCAGCGAACCCAGGTAACCGCAGGAGGTAGAGGAGACGATGAACAGAGAATTCGTGGAAGCACTGCAGCACGTGGCGCTCGAGCGCGGCGTGAGTACGGAGGAGCTGATCGAGGCCTTCGAGGAAGCCCTTGCCAAGGCGTACCTGCGCCACAAGGGCTTCAAGCCCAAAGAGGTGGAGGAGGGGCAAGGGCCGCTGGTGGAGGTGCACCTCGACCCCCAGACGGGCGAGATTGAGGTGCTGGAGATCCGCCGCGTCGTCGAGGAAGTCGAGAACCCCGATCGCGACATCGCCCTCGAGGAGGCGCAAAAGTACGACCCCGAGGTGCAGGTGGGCGAGGAAATGGAGTTTCCCATCGATCCCGACGAGTTCAGCCGCATCGCGGTGCAGGCGGCCAAGCAGATCCTCACCCAGCGCCTCAAGGAAGCCGAGCGCAACCGCGTCTACGAGGAGTACAAGGACCGCGAGGGCGAGATCGTCACCGGTCAGGTGACCCGCGTGGACAACCGCGGCAACGTCTACGTGGACCTGGGCCGGGGCGAGGCGCTCATGCCCCCGCGCGAGCAGATCCCCGGCGAGCGCTACCACCCGGGCCAGCGCGTCAAGGTCTACCTCAAGGAGGTGCGCCGCAGCTCCAAGGGTCCGAGCCTCATCGTTTCGCGTGCCCACGAGGAGCTGCTCAAGTACTTGATGCGCCAGGAGGTGCCCGAGATCGCCGAGGGCACGGTCGAGATCAAGGTGGTGGCGCGCGAGCCGGGCAGCCGCAGCAAGGTGGCCGTGGTGAGTCACAACCCCAACGTGGACCCGATCGGGGCCTGCATCGGCCACAAGGGTCAGCGCATCCAGGCGGTGAGCGCCGAGTTGGGCCGCGAGAAGATCGACGTGATCCCCTGGAGCTCAAACACGCGCGAGTTCATCCGCAACGCGCTCTCGCCGGCCACGGTGGGCAACATCGAGATCGACACCGAGGCGGGCCGCGCGGTGGTCTCGGTGGGCAAGGACCAGCACTCGGTGGCCATCGGCCGCGGCGGGCAGAACGTGCGGCTGGCCTCCAAGCTGACCGGCTTCGAGATCGACTTCAAGGAGGCCGAGGAGGTTTCCGACCTCGACGAGGCCCTGCTGCGCGCCTCCGAGAAAACCGAAGAGGTGGCGGTGGACGCCGGGGCCAAGGCCCGCTTCGAGAGCCTCTTCGCCGACGTGGCCGAGGAGGGGGAGGGCGAGTCCGAAGGTGAAGCGTAAGGGCCACATTCCCGTGCGCATGTGCGCCTCGTGCCGCCGCCGGCGGCCGAAGCGGGAGCTGTTGCGCGTGGTCCGTACACCCGAGGGCTGGCGCGTCGACCCCAGCGGCAAGCTGCCGGGGCGTGGGGCCTACGTCTGCCCCGATGATCCCGCCTGCCGCGACGAACGAAAGCTGAGGCGCTGGGCCGGTGCCGGGGCACGGACCCTGGCGGCCGATCTGGCGGCCTACCTGGGAGGAAGAGATGGCGAAGGTTCGCATTTATCAGCTGGCCAAGGAACTGGGCATGGAGAACAAGGAGCTCATGGAGCTTCTGGACACGATGGGGGTGGAGTACAAGTCGCACGCCTCGACCCTTGACGAGGAGACCGCCGCCGCGGTCAAGGAGATCGTGGCGGAACAGCGCGGCTTAGAGGAGCAAAAGAAGGCCGAGGAGGCCCGGGCGGCGCTGCCGCACCGGCCGCCGGTGGTCACGATCATGGGGCACGTAGACCACGGCAAGACCACGCTCCTCGATCACCTGCGCCACAGCCGCATCGCCGAGCGCGAGGCCGGCGGCATCACCCAACACGTGGGCGCCTTCACGGTGGACACCCCCAATGGCCGCATCGTCTTCATCGACACGCCGGGGCACGAGGCCTTCACCACCATCCGCGAGCGCGGCGCGCGCGTGGCCGACATCGCGGTGATCGTGATCGCTGCCGACGACAGCATCATGCCCCAGACCAAGGAGGCCATCGCCCACGCCAAGGCGGCCGAGGTGCCGATGATTTTCGCGATCAACAAGATCGACCTGCCTCGCGCGGACGTGGACAAGGTGATGCAGGACCTGATGAAGGAGGGCTTCGTTCCCGAGGCCTACGGCGGTGACGCCATCGTGGTGCCTATCAGCGCCAAGACCGGCGAGAACGTGAGCGAGCTGCTCGACATGATCTTGCTGCTCGCCGAGATGGAGGACCTGCGGGCCGACCCCGAGGCCGAGCCGCGCGGGGTGATCCTCGAGTCGAAGCGCGACAAGAAGGCGGGCGTGCTGGTGACCCTGCTGGTGCAGGAGGGTACCTTCCGGGTGGGCGACTACCTCATCGCCGGCGACGTCTGGGGCAAGATCCGCGCCATGATCGATCCCGACGGCAAGCAGGTGAAGGAGGCTCCTCCGGGCACGGCGGTGCAGGTGCTGGGCTTCCGCGACCTGCCCGAGGCGGGCACGACGGTGGAGTGGGTGCCTGACGAGGAAGCCGCCAAGCACATCGCCGAGGAGCGCCAGGAGGAGCGCAAGGCGCGTGAGCTCGAGGAGGCCGAGCGGCGCAAGGTGCGCAGCATGGCCGACCTCCTGCGCCAGATGCAGGAGGGCCAGAAGGCCGAGATCAACCTCATCCTGCGCGCCGACACCCAGGGCTCGCTCGAGGCCATCAAGGGCATCCTGGCCAAAGAAGAGACCGAGGACGTCAAGATCAACGTGCTACTCGAGGCCGTGGGCGCGCCGACCGAGGGCGACATCCTGCTGGCCAGCACCACCGACAACGCCGCCATCCTCGCCTTCGGCGTCAACCCGCCGGGCTCGGTGAAGAAGAAGGCCGAGCAGAAGGGTGTGCTGCTCAAGAGCTTCCGCGTCATCTACGACCTCATTGACGAGGTGCGTGAGATGGTGCGGGCCCAGACCGAGCCCGAGATGAAGGAGGAGGTCGTGGGGCACGCCGAGGTGCGCGCCGTCTTCAAGATCCCCAAGGGCGGCAAGGTGGCCGGCTGCATGGTGACCGACGGCAAGATCGTGCGCAACGCCGAGATCCGCGTCCTCCGGGGCGGCGAGGAGATCTGGAGCGGCCGCATCGAGAGCCTCAAGCGCTTCAAGGACGACGTGCGCGAGGTGGCCGCGGGCTACGAGTGCGGCATCAAGCTGGCTGGCTTCGACGACTACCAGGAAGGTGACGTGCTCGAGGCCGTTCGCCAGGTCGAGGTCACCGAAGCCTAGCGGGTAGACTGCGGAAGGTGTGATGCGGCGGTACGTCGAGGCGCTCCTGCTGGTGCTGGGCCTTTCCTGGGGCCTGGTGCCGCTGGTCCACCCCGTTTCCGCGGGGGCGGGCTGGCAGGGGTTGGGCGCGGAGCGGGCGCTCTTCGAGGCGCCCGGCTTCAAGCCCTTCCTCGGTGCGGCGACGCCGCTGGCGCCGCCGGCGGCGCGGGCGCGGGCCTGGCGGGCTCCGCTGGCCGCGCTCGCGGTCACCCCGCCGCCGCAGGAGTCGCCCCGCCGCCGCTTTCTGCGCCTGATGCGACTGCAGCTCGACGGAGGCTAGGCCGGGCGCGCCGGTAGTCACTCGGAGCCTCGACCCCAAGCCCTTTCTTCGAGCCGTAGCGCACGGAGCCATTTATGAAAAAGTTTGACTCGACGGCACTCCTCTTGTTCGTGCTCTTCCTGGCCGCGATCGCGGCGATGTGGAAGCCCTGGGCGCCCGGCGAGCCCATGATCAACCTGGGGCTCGACCTCAAGGGCGGCCTGCGGGTAGTGCTGCAGACCGACAACCCGAACCCCGATCCCGACGACCTTGACAAGGCGCGGCTGGTGATCGAGAACCGCATCAACGGCCTGGGCGTGGCCGAGCCGCTGATCCAGGTGGCCCAACCCAACCGCATCATCGTGGAGCTGCCGGGTCTTACGCCAGACCAGCAGGACAAGGCGCTCAAGCTGATCGGGCAGCAGGCGGTGCTCGAGTTCCGCCTGGTCAAGCCCGAAGCCCAGAACAAGCCCACCTCCGAGCTCACCCTCGACGACCTGGGTCCGGTGGAGCTCAAGGGCTCGGACCTGGTGGACGCGCGGGTGCAGTTCGACCGCTTCAACCGGCCTGAGGTGGCGCTGGAGTTCACCCCCGAGGGGGCGAAGAAGTTCGCTGACCTGACGCGCAACAACATCGGCCGCCGGCTGGCCATCGTCCTCGACGGCACGATCTACTCGGCCCCCAACATCCAGACCGCCATCACCGACGGCAAGGCCGTGATCACCGGCATCAACGACCTCGACGAGGCCACCCAGATCGCCCTGGTGTTGCGCTCGGGCTCGTTGCCGGTGCCGCTGCACGTCGAGGAGGTGCGCGCGATCGGGCCCACCCTGGGTAAGGACGCCATCCGCGCCGGCATCATCGCCTCGATTGTGGGCGCGCTCCTGATCTTCGTGCTGCTCTACCTCTACTACGGCTTCTGGTTCGGCAGCGTGGCCGCCATCGGCCTACTTTACATCGCGCTGCTCATCATGGGCGTGCTGGCCGGGCTGGGCGCGGTGCTCACCCTGCCGGGGATCGCCGGCTTCATCCTCACCCTGGGTGCGGCGGTGGACGGCAACGTGCTCTCCTTCGAGCGCATCAAGGAGGAGCTGAAGCTGGGCAAGAAGCTGCGCCAGGCCATCCCCGACGGCTTCGCCCACTCGACGGTGACGATTCTCGACGCCAACATCTCCACCCTGCTAGCTGCCGCGGCCCTCTACCAGTACTCCACCGGTCCTGTGCGCGGCTTCGCGGTAATGCTGGCCATCGGTATCGTGGTGGCGGTCTTCTCGAACCTGGTCTTCAGCCGCTGGATGCTCGAGAAGATTGCCGCGGCGCGCGAGGTGATCCCGCGCTACTGGATCTGGGGCACCAAGATCCCCTTCCTCAAGGAATCGCGCATCATCACGCCCGCCACCCTTCTCTTCGCGGTGGCCATGAGCCTGGTCGTCCTCTTTAACGGCTTCAACCTCGGCATCGACTTCACCGGCGGCACCTCCTACCTGGTGCGCACGCCCAGCGACGTGACCGTGGACCGGGTGCGCGCCTTCCTCGACGAGGTGGGCATCGAGGGCGTGAGCGCCAAGGAGGCGATCATCACCGAGGTGGAGAGCCCGCTCGCCGACTACAAGGAGTTCTCGGTGCGCGTGGGGCTGCTCTCCAACGACGCCATGATCCAGCTGCGCAAGGCCTTTGAGGAGAAGCTGCATGCCGAGGTGCTGCAGTCGGAGGTGGTGGGCCCGGCGGTGGGCGCCGAGCTGAGGCACAACACCATCATGGCCGTACTCGTGGGCCTGGGGCTGATCCTGATCTACATGGCCTTCCGCTTCGACTGGATCTTCGGCGTGGCCTCGGTGATCGCCGTGGGGCACGACGTGGCCATCACTGCGGGCATCTTCAGCCTGCTTGGGCTCGAGTTCACCATCCCCATCGTGGCGGCGCTGCTGACCATCATCGGTTACTCGATCAACGACTCGATCATCATCTCCGACCGCATCCGCGAGAACCAGAAGGTGGTCCGCGGCATTCCCTACAACGAGTTGGTGGACCTCTCCATCAACCAGACGCTCTCGCGCACGGTGATGACCTCGTTCACCACCATGCTGCCGCTGCTGGCGCTGCTCTTCATCGGCGGCCCGGTGCTGCGCGACTTCTCGATCGCGTTGCTGATCGGCATCCTGGTCGGGACCTACTCCTCGATCTACGTGGTGGGCTCGCTGGTGACCTGGTGGAAGATGCGCCAGCCCGCCCCGCGCAAGAAGGCACGCGCCTAAGCCGCTGGAGCCTCGGATCCGCCCCCGCGAGGGGGCGGATTTTTTCGTGCCGTATACTCGGGCTAGGAGGCGGTATGCGACTCGTACACTGGATTTCGTTCCTCGCTGCGGCGCTGGCCGTGCTCTTGATCGTCGTTGTGCAGCTCGTGGACCCGGCGGCCCGGGTGGCCGTGCCGGGGCTGGGTCCCGTGCCGCTCTACTGGGTGCTGGGTGCGGTCTTTGTGCTGGGCTTCGTGGCGGGCTGGGTCTACCTCCCCGGCTACGCCTGGGCGCTCGCGCGCGAGCGGCGGGCGTGGCGGCGCGAGAAGGCTGCGCTGGAGTCGGAGCTCGCCAAGCTGCGCCCGGCGAAGATCGAAGAGGTGCCCCGCATTCCCGACCGCCCGGTCGAGGAGACCGCCAGCGACGCCTGACGTGCCGGACGTGACGCGCTGGGTACTGCGGTGCTGGCCCGACGTGGCCGAGATCGAGCGCCTTTCCGAGCGGCTGGGGGCCCCCCCCGAGGTGGCCGCGGTCCTCTACGACCGCGGTTTTCGCGAGGTCGAGGATCTGGACCCGCCGCTCGAGCCCCCGCCCCTTCCCGGCATCCGCGAGGCGGCGGGGCGCATCGTGCGCGCCATCGAGCGCGGCGAGCGGATCCGCATCCACGGCGACTACGACGCCGACGGCGTGACCGCCGCGGCGATCCTGACGCTGGGGCTGGGGGAGCTGGGCGCCGACGTGCACGCCTTCATCCCCCACCGCCTGCACGACGGCTACGGCCTCAACATGGCGCGCGTGCCCGAGCACCGAGCTGCCGCCGACCTGCTCGTCACCGTGGACTGTGGCGTTAGCAACGCGGCGGAGCTAGCCGCGCTCACCGAGGGCGGCGTCTCCGTGATCGTGACCGACCACCACGCGGTGCCCGACGAGCCGCCCAAGGGGCTGGTGGTGCATCCCGCCTACAGCCCAGCGCTCGAGGGCAAGCCCTGGCCCACGGGTGCGGGGGTGGCCTTCTTCGTGCTCTGGGCGGTGAGCCAGGCGCTGGATAGGCCGCCGCCGCTGGAGTACGCCGACCTGGCGGCGGTGGGGACGATCGCCGACGTGGTGCCGCTTCTGGGCGTGAACCGCGCCCTGGTCAAGGAGGGGCTGCGGCGGCTGCGCGAGAGCCGCCACGTCGGTCTGCGCACGCTGGCCCAGCGTCATTGCACGAACTACGACGCGGTCGAGGTGGCTTTCCGCATCGCCCCGCGCATCAACGCCGCCGGGCGGCTGGGCGAGGCCGAGACGGCCTTTCGGGCGCTCACCACCGACGACCCGCTGGAGGCGGTGCGGCTCGCCGACCGGCTCGACGCGCTCAACCGCGAACGCCAGCAGGTGGAGGAGGAGATGCTCGAACGCGTCCTCCCCACCGTCAATCCCGAAGACCCCGCGATCGTGATCCACGACCCCGAGGGCCACCCCGGCGTTATGGGCATCGTGGCCAGCCGGGTGCTCGAGCGCTTCTACAAGCCGGTCTTCATCATCGCTCGGGGCAAGGGCTCGGTGCGCAGTCCCCCCGGTATCAGCGCGGTGGAGGCGCTGGCGTTTGCCGCCGAGCACCTGAAGGGCTATGGCGGGCATGCCGGGGCGGCGGGGTTCTCGATCGACCCCGAGTGCGTGCCCGACTTCGGGGCCGCCATCCACGCCTACGCCCGGCGCCACCCCGTGCCCCGGCCCGAGGTGCGCCTCGACGGCCCCCTCGATGCCGACGTGATGGACGAGGTCTACCGCAGCCTGCTCTTGCTCGAGCCATTTGGTGAAGGCAACCCCGAGCCCGTCTTCCACGTGGTCGGGCGCGTCGAGCGGCTGCGTCGCCTTTCGGGCGGCCGCCACGTGGCCTTTAGCCTGGGCGGGGTGCGGGTGATCAAGTGGAAGGACGAGGGCAACGGCCTGGAGGAGGGGCAGGAGCTCGAGGTGGCCGCCCAGCTGGTCGAGAACGAGTGGCAGGGGGTGCGCAACCTCGAGCTGCGCGCGGTCGCCTACCGGCGGCCGGGGCCGCGGCTGCTGTGCGCGGAGGGCGGCCTCGAGGTCGAGCCGCTCGACCCGCGCGAGGCGCTCGAGCGCGCGCGCCGGGAGGGCTGGTGTGCCTACGCGGTGGGGGAGGGGGCGCGCTTCTTGCAGGCGCGCGGCTTCGCGCTCGCAGACGCCGGGGAGGCCGACGTCTGGTTCGCCGTGCCCGAGCAACCGGTGGCCGTGCGGCGCGCGCGGCTCGCGGTGAGCGACCGGACGCTCGCGGGCCTACTCGTGCCGGGCTCGCGGCGCGAGCTGCTGCGCCTGTGGCGCGAAGGGGCCGGGTCGGAGGACCCCGCCACGGCGCGCCTGCTGCGCGAGCTCGCGGATCTGGCGCCCGAGCGATGGCTCGAAGCCTCGCCCCGCTACCGCCGCTGGCGCATCGCGCTCGCGGCCCTCTTGCGGTTGCGGCGGGCCCGCACCGCGGGTGCGCCCGCGTGCGTGGGGGCGGCGCTCGAGACATGGTGGACGGCGATCGCGCGCCTTCGCGCTTAGAACCCCCGAATCGTTTCCGGTTCAAGTAAAGGTTTATTGACTTCCCCAACGGGCTGCGATACACTTCGGGTGTTCAAATCACGTGGTAAAACAACGATAAGGAGGTAGGAGATGAAAAACTACATGAGATTAGTATTAGGTGCCCTCTTCGTATTCGCCCTCAGCGCGTTCGCGCAGGGTGACAAGATCGTGATCGGTTACTCGATCAGCACCCTGAACAACGCCTTCTTCGTAGGGATGACCAAGGGGGTCGAGAACGGCGCCAAGAAGTACGGCGTCGAGCTGATCATGGTCAACGCCAACGGCGACTCCGCCAAGCAGGCCGCCGATGTGGAAGACCTGATCACCAAGGGTGTCGACGCCATCATTATCAACCCGCGCGACGCCGAGGCCATCGCCCCGGCCGTCAAGAAGGCCCTGGACGCGGGCATCCCCGTCTTCGCGCTCGACCGCGGTGTGACCGGCGTCGAGGTGACCTCGTTCCTCGAGACCGATAACGTCGCTATGGGCCGCCTGGCCGCCGATCTGATCGCCGAGGCCATGAAGGAGAAGTACGGCGAGGTTAAGGGCAACGTCATCGAGCTCGTTGGCCTGGTGGGTACCACCGCCGCCCGCGACCGCGGTAAGGGTTTCCACGAGCAGCTCGAGAAGTATCCCGGCCTCAAGTTGGTGGCCTCACAGCCGGCCGACTTCAACCAGGAGAAGGCCTTCAACGTGACGACCAACCTGGTGCTGGCGCACCCCGACGTGGACGCGATCTACGGCCACAACGACGACAACACCGTTGGCGCCGCCCGAGCCCTCAAGGCCATGGGCAAGCTCAAGAAGGTGGGCGAGCCGGGCCACATCTACATCGTCGGCATCGACGGCATCAAGCAGGCCCTCGACCTGATCCGCGAAGGCTACATCGACTGCACCATCTCCCAGGAGCCCGTGATGATGGGCGAGAAGGCTGTGGAGTTCGCGGTGGACTACCTCAACGGCAAGGAAGTGCCCAAGCACTACTACACTCCGTTCACCCCGGTGACCAAGGAGAACGTGGACAAGCGCAAGAACTGGGCCGAGCAGTAAGTCGCACCTGACGACCGACCGGTTGGGGGCATCGCAGGCGGATGCCCCCAACCCCCACCCCCGCAGGCGTTTCCAGGACCCCCAAGAGAAACGATGAAACCTTCACCGCTGCTGGAAACACGCAACCTGACCAAGGTTTTTCCCGGCGTCGTCGCCTTGGACGACGTCTCGCTCACATTGAATCCGGGCGAGGTGCTGGGCCTTGTGGGCGAAAACGGGGCGGGCAAGTCGACGCTGATGAAGCTCATCGGCGGCGTCTACACCCCCACGCGGGGGCAGATCCGCCTCGGTGGCCGCGAGGTGCAGTTCCGCTCGCCCAAAGACGCGCTGGACGCGGGCATCTCGATCGTCTATCAGGAGCTCAACCTCATCCCGCACCTCAGCGTGGCCGAGAACATCTTCATCAACCGCCTGCCCCGCCGGGGCGGTTTCGTGGACTGGGGGCGCCTCTACCGGCAGACCCGCGAGATCCTGGAGAGCAGCGGAATGCAGGACATTGACCCGCGCGCGATTGTAGCTGACCTCCCCATCGGGGTGAAACAGTCGGTGGAGATCGCCAAGGCGCTGTCGTACGACGCGCGGGTCCTCCTGCTCGACGAGCCCACCTCATCGCTCACCGGGCCCGAGATCGAGAACCTCTTCCAGGTAATCCGCCGTTTGCAGCAACAGGGCATCGGCATCATCTACGTTTCGCACCACCTGGACGAGATCTTCGAGATCACCGACCGCATCCACGTGCTGCGCGACGGCAAGACCGTGGCCGTCATGCCGACCGCGGAGGCCACTGAAGAGGTGCTGGTGGCCAAGATGGTGGGCCGCGACATCCAGAACATCTACTACAAGGGCGATCACCAGCCGGGCGAGGTGGTGCTCGAGGCGCGGGGGCTTAGCGACGGCTTCCTCAAGGATGTCGATTTCAAGCTGCGGCGCTCCGAGGTCGTGGGCATCTACGGCCTGCTCGGTTCCGGTCGCACCGAGCTGCTCAAGGCCATGGTGGGTGCGCGCCCGGTGCACGTGGGCGAGCTCAAGTTGCGCGGCCGCGCGGTGCGCATGCGACACCCGCAGGACGCGATCCGCCAGGGAATGGTCTACTCCTCGGAAGACCGCAAAGGCGAGAACCTCTTCTTTGGCAACCCTATTTGGAAGAACATTACCTACCTGGCCATCCAGGTGGGCCATTTCGTGCGTATGGGCTTCACCCGCACGCACGAGGAACGCAGCGCGGCCGAGCACTACGCTAAGAAGCTCAACGTCAAGGCGCCCTCGGTGGACGTGGACGTCTACCATCTCTCGGGTGGCAACCAGCAGAAGGTCTGCCTGGCCAAGGCGCTCATTACCGATCCCGACATCATCCTCCTCGACGAGCCCACCCGCGGCATCGACGTGGGGGCCAAGCTCGAGATCTACCGCCTGATCGCCGATCTGGCCGACCAGGGGAAGGCGGTCGTTTTCGTCAGCTCGGAGCTACCCGAGGTCATCGGGTGCGCGGACCGGGTCTACACCATGTCGGAAGGGCGCATCACCGCGGAGCTGGTGGGTGACGCCATCAACGAAGAGAACGTACTCAAGTACTGTTTGCAGGTCGGTACGACCGGGGAGGCCGCGTCATGAAGCTGAAGTCGTTGTTATCAAGCAGCGAGTTTATCGTCTTTTTAGGTCTCTTGGCCGTGGGGGCCTTCTTTGCCTTCACCTCGCCCGTCTTCCTAACCAAGTTCAACCTGCTCAACATCCTGCTCCAGTCCTCGATCCAGGGCATCATCGCCATTGGCATGACCTTCGTTATCCTCACCGCCGGGATCGACCTCTCGGTGGGCTCGGTGGTTGCGCTCTCGGGTGTGATCATGGCGCTGATGCTTCACGCGGGCGTGCCTGTGTGGGCGGTGATCCTTATCAACCTGCTTTTCGGCGTGGCCATCGGGCTTTTCCACGGCTTCTCCATCACCAAGATCGGGATGGCGCCCTTCATCGTTACCCTGGCAACGATGGCCATGGCCCGCGGCCTCACCATGGTCCTCTCCGACGGCAAGACGATCTTCGACTTCCCCGCCTCCTTCGAGTTCTTCGGCGCGGGGGCGATCGGGGGCGTCTCGGTGGCCGTGATCATCTTTTTGCTCTACGCCCTCATTGCCGAGGTGGTGTTGCGCAGCACCGTGCTGGGGCGCAATATCTACGCGGTGGGGTCGAACCCCAAGGCTGCGGCGCTCTCGGGCATCCGGACCCACTGGGTGCTCTACTTCGTTTACGTCGTCTCGGGTGTCTCCTGCGCCATCGCGGGCCTGGTGCTCACCGGGCGTCTGGGTGCGGCCATGCCCACGGCGGCCACGGGCTACGAGCTCGACGCCATCGCCGCGGTCATCATCGGCGGGGCGTCGCTCATGGGCGGCAAGGGCACGATCATCGGCACGATCATCGGCGTGCTGCTGATCGGCGTGATCAACAACGGCATGAACCTGCTCAACGTGCCGCCCTTCTGGCAGAGCTTCCTCAAGGGTGCGGTCATCTTCCTGGCGGTGATGATCGACAGCCTCAAGAACCGCCCCAGCGAGGTCTAAGGAGGTTAGGTCATGTCCATGCTCAAGGGAGTTCCACCGCAGCTTTCGCCCGAATTGCTGGCCACGCTGGCCGAGATGGGCCACGGTGACGAGATCGCTATCGTGGACGGCAACTACCCCGCCCACTCCTCCGGTCCGCCGGTGATCCGCGCTGACGGGCTGGGGACGCCCGAGCTGGTGCGGGCCATTCTCGAGCTCATGCCGCTCGATACCTTCACCGATGCCAACGTCTGGTACATGGACAACGGCGAGGAGACGAAGCCCGAGGTGTGGAAGGAGTTCGACGCGGTGCTGAAGGCCTCGGGCGAGGACGCCCGGGTGCAGCCCATCGACCGCTTCGAGTACTACGACCACGCCCAGGATGCCTACACCATCGTGGCCACCAGCGAGACCAAGCTTTACGCCTGCATCATCCTGAAAAAGGGCGTCATCTTCCCCGAGTGAGCAAGTGAAAAATGGGCGCCGCGGCCGGTGGCCGCGGCGCCCTGTTTTTTGGGGCTAGAAGCGGGCCAGCACCTCGCGGATGCGCTCGAGCTGGCTCTTCGCCTCCTCCAGGTTGCGCCGCTCGCGCTCGACCACCTCGGCCGGGGCGCGTTCGGTGAAGCCGGGGTTGGCGAGCTTCTTCTCCAGCCCGGCGATGCGGCGCTCGAGCTCGGAAGCCTTCTTCTTCTGCTTCTTCTTCCAGGCCTCGACGTCCACCAGTCCCTCGAGTTCGAGCCAGATCGTGGCCTGGGGTGTGACCGCACTGACGGCCTGCTCCGGCCGCCCCTCCAGCACCTTGGCACGGGCGAGGAAGCGGAACAGGACGGCGTTCTCGAGCAGCACAGCCGACCCCGGCCCCTCGGCGTGGACGGTGATCTCCTGCTGAGGCGGCAGGCCCAGCTCGGCCCGGAGGCTGCGGGTGGCGGTGACCGCGTTCTGGAGCACCTTGAAGGCGGTCAGGGCCTCCTCGTCGGCCACGAAGGCCTTGGCCTCGGGCCAGTCGGCCCGCGCCAGCTCGGCTTCGGGGTCCCGCTTCAAGGCGGTGTAGATCTCACTGGTGACGAAGGGCATGAAGGGGTGGAGGAGTTTGAGCAGTGCTTCCAGCGCCGCCTCCAGCCCCCGCAGCGTCGCGGCGTTGCCCGCGCGCAGCGCCGGCTTGGCGGCCTCGATGTACCAGTCGCAGAACTCGCTCCAGACCAGCTGGTAGACCTCGCGGCTGGCGAGCGCGAGCTCGTAGGCGTCGTAGAGCTGGGTGATGTTGTGGATGCCTTCGCGCAGCCGCGCCGCCATCCAGCGGTCGGCCAGGGTGGGCTCGTCGGTCTTCGCCTCGAAGCCCTCGCGGTTCATGAACACGAAACGGGCGGCGTTCCAGAGCTTGTTGGCGAAGTTGCGGCCCATCTCCACCCAGCGGCGGTCGAAGCGGATGTCCTGCCCGCCGGTGGCCAGGTGGATGAGGGCGAAGCGCAGCGCGTCGGCGCCGTACTGCTCCACCAGCTCGAGCGGGTCCACCACGTTGCCCTTCGACTTGGACATCTTCTTGCCCTTCTCGTCGAGGACCAGGCCATGAAGCATCACCGCCTCGAAGGGGCGGCGGCCGTCGAAGTGGTAGCCCGAGACCTCCATGCGGCTGACCCAGAGGAAGAGGATGTCGTAGCCGGTCACCAGCACGCTGGTGGGGTAGAAGGCGCGGTAGTCCTCGGTGTCCTCGGGCCAGCCCAGCGTCGAGAGCGGCCACAGCGCCGAGGAGAACCAGGTGTCGAGGACGTCGGGGTCGCGCTCGAGCTCGGGGCTCCCGCAGACCGCGCAGGCTTTCGGGTCCTCGTCGAAGCGCTCCAGGTCGGGCACGGTCACGTGCCCCTCGGGGCAGTACCAGGCGGGGATCTGGTGGCCCCACCAGAGTTGGCGGCTGATGTTCCAGTCGCGGATGTTCTCGAACCAGTCGATATTGACCTTGCGCCAGCGCTCCGGGTAGAACTTGATGTCGCCTTCCTTTAGTTTGGGCAGCACCTCGTCCGCGAGCGGCTTCATCTTGAGCCACCACTGCGGGAAGAGGGCGTACTCGACCGCGGTGCCGCAGCGGTCGCAAGTGGCTAGCGCGATCTGGTAGGGCTCGGCCGCGCGCAGGTGGCCTTCCTCCTCCAGCGCCTTGGCCACGGCCTTCCTCGCCTCGAAGCGGTCCAGGCCGCGGAAGCGCTCGGGCACCCGCTCGCTAACCAGCTTTCCTTCCAGGTCGATCACGCTCGGCTCCGGCAGCCCGTGACGCCGGCCCACCTCGTAGTCGGTCGGGTCGTGCGCCGGGGTGATCTTGAGGGCCCCGGTGCCGAACTCGCGTTCCACCGCCTCGTCGGCGATCACCGGGATCCAGATCTCGGTCAGCGGGATGCGCGCCTTCTTGCCGATCAGGTCCTTGTAGCGGTCGTCTTCCGGATGCACCGCGATGGCCACGTCGGCGAAGATCGTCTCCGGCCGCACCGTGGCGATCCGGATTTCCCCGCCGCCTTCGAGCGGGTAGGCGAGGGTGTAGAGCGTGCCCTGGGTGGGGGTGTTGTCCACCTCCAGGTCGGAGAGCGTCGTCTCGCAGCGTGGGCACCAGTTGAGCAGGCGCTCGCCGCGGTAGATCAGGCCCTCGTGGTGGTAGCGGACGAAGGCGTAGCGCACCGCGCGGCTGCGCACCTCGTCCATGGTGAAGGCCAGCCGGCTCCAGTCGGCGCTGGCGCCGAGGCGCTTGAGCTGCTCCAGGATCTGGCCGCCCGACTCCTCGCGCCACTGCCAGACGCGCTCCAAAAACTTCTCACGCCCCAGGTCGTGACGGGTCTTGCCTTCTTTCGCCAGCAGCCGCTCGACCACCACCTGCGTGGCGATGCCGGCGTGGTCGGTGCCGGGCAGCCACAGCGTCTCGTAGCCGCGCAGCCGCTTGTAGCGAATGAGCGCGTCCTGCAGGGCGTTGTCGAGGGCGTGGCCCATGTGCAGCACGCCGGTCACGTTGGGTGGCGGCATGACGATGACGAAGGGGGACTTGCCGCTGTGCGGATCGGCGACGAAGGGCCGCTCGGCCCAGCGCTCGGCCCAGCGGGGCTCGACTTGTTGCGGATCGTAGGCTTTGGGCAGTTCCTTCATGCGTACCTCCGGTGGGGGGTCAAGAAAAAGCCCCGCGTCCGTGCGCGGACGAGGAGGATTCCCCGCGGTACCACCGCGCTTCGGGAGCGGCCTGCGGCCGCGGCCTGTAGTTAGTGGTAGGTGGTTCGTGGTGTTGATCGATCCTGCGAGCCACAAGCCACACGCCACATGCCAAATCCCGCACTCTTTCGCGCTATCTCGGGCGCACCCGGCGGGGTCTACTGAGCCTCGCGGCCGTTCTTCCCGCGGCGCCTCGGGCGACGTTCGGCGGTGCTGCGGCGGACCCCTTCCAGCCGTGGGGGGCCCTCTCTGGAGCCGCGCGGGCCGCCTACTCCTCCCGAGCAGGCCTTGTCATGAGTATAGAGCAGCGCCCGCGGGGCGTCCAACGTATAACGAAAAATTACCTGAGGGCTTTAAAACCGATATACTGAGGCCATGCTCCCGACGCGACTCACGGACGAAGGCCGCGCTTCCGAGACCTTCCGCGCCAACACCAGCGCCTGGGTGGACCGCATCACCGCTTACCGCGAAACCCTGGCCCAGGTGCGCCAGGGCGGGGGAGAGCGCGCGATCCAGCGCCAGCACGAAAAGGGCCGCCTCACCGCGCGCGAGCGCATCGCCCGGCTGGTGGACGAGGGCAGCCCCTTCGACGAGCTGATGACCTTTGCCGGCTGGGGCATGTACGAGGAGTGGGGCGGTGCCCCCGGCGGCGGCACCGTGACCGGCATCGGCCGCATCCACGGGCGCGAGTGGATGATCATCGCCAACGACGCCACCGTCAAGGCCGGGGCCTTCTTCCCGATTACCGCCAAGAAGGTAATCCGGGCGCAGACGATCGCCTACGAAAACAAGATTCCCACCATCTACCTGGTGGACTCGGCCGGCGTCTTCTTGCCGCTGCAGGACGAGGTATTCCCCGATCAGGACGACTTCGGCCGCATCTTCTACCTCAACGCCCGCATGAGCGCGGCGGGCATTCCCCAGATCAGCGCCATCATGGGCAACTGCGTGGCCGGCGGGGCCTACCTGCCGGTGATGACCGACGCCCTGGTGATGACCGAAGGCTCGGGCCTCTACCTGGCGGGGCCGGCGCTGGTCAAGGCGGCCATCGGCCAGGAGGTGAGCTCCGAGGAGTTGGGCGGGGCGCGGATGCACGCCGAGGTCTCGGGCACGGTCGACTTCTACGAGCCAAACGACGAGGCGGCGCTCGAACGGGTGCGCACCCTCGCCGGCCTCTACGCCGCGCCGCGGCGGGCGCGCTGGGCCCAGGAGCGCAAGGAGGTGGAGGAGCCGGCTTACGACGTGCGCGACCTCTACGGCCTGGTGCACCCGGAAGGGGAGAGCCCCTACGACGTGCGCGAGGTGATTGCGCGGCTGGTGGACGGCTCCGAGTTCCACGAATACAAGGCGCAGTGGGGCGAGACGCTGGTGACTGGCTTCGCCCGCATCGGCGGGTTCCCGGTGGGCATCGTCGCCAACCAGCGGCTCGTCATCAAGAAGAAGGGTCGCATCGAGGTGGGCGGGGTCATCTACGCCGAGGCGGCCGACAAGGCGGCCCGCTTCATCCTTGACGTCAACCAGATGCGCATTCCCCTCTTGTTCCTACAGGACGTCAGCGGCTTCATGGTGGGCAAGGCCTCGGAGGAGGCGGGGATTATCCGCCGCGGGGCCAAACTGGTGAACGCCGTTTCCAACTCGGTGGTGCCCAAGATCACGGTCATCCTGGGCGGCTCGTTCGGCGCGGGCAACTATGCGCTCGCGGGCAAGGCCTACGCCCCGCGGCTGCTCTTCGCCTGGCCCAGCGCCAAGTACGCGGTGATGGGGGGGACCCAGGCGGCGAGCACCCTTCTGCAGCTCGAAGTGGCGCAGCTGAAGCACAAGGGCCAGGAGCCGAGCGCCGAGGAGCTGGAGCGGCTTTACGAAGAAATCAAGAACCGCTACGACGCCACCCTCGACCCCCGCTACGCCGCGGCGCGGCTGTGGGTGGACGAGATCATCTTTCCCCACGAGACCCGCGAGCGGCTGATCCGGGCGCTCGAGGCGGTGAGCTTGGACGACTCGGAAGAGCCCCTCAAGACGGGCGTCTTCCAGGTGTAGAAGGGGCCATGGAAGGGCGCGTTACCTACGTCGAATGCCCCCGGGACGCCTGGCAGGGGTTCGCTCGCACCATCCCGACCGAAGAGAAGGCAGCCTTCCTGCGCCGGCTGCTGGAGGCCGGCTTCGACCACCTGGACCTGGCCAGCTTCGTCTCGCCTAAGTGGGTGCCGCAGATGGCCGATTCCGAAGAGGTCCTTAGGTTGCTGCCGCCGCCCGGCGGGCGCGACTACCTGGCCATCGTCGCCAACGAGCGGGGGATGGGGCGGGCGCTGGTTGCACGTAACCTGACCTCGGTGGGCTATCCCTTTTCGATCAGCGAGACCTTTCAGCGGAAGAATACCCGCCGCTCGGTCGCGGACTCTTGGTCGCTGGTGGAGCGGATGCTCGAGCTGGCGCGAAGCGACGGGCTGGAGCTGGTGATCTACGTCTCCATGGGTTTCGGCAACCCCTACGGCGACCCGTGGAGTCCAGATCAGGTCGTGGACTTCGTCGGTCGCTTGCGCGAGCTGGGCGTGCGCCGCATCGCCATCGCCGACACCTACGGCGTGGCCGGGCACGAACGCGTCCACGAGGTACTGCGGGCGGTCGCCGCTGCCCACGGGACCGTCGGCCTGGGCGCCCACCTGCACAGCCGCCCCGACCCGGACGAGGTGCGGGCCAAGGTGGACGCGGTGCTAGACGCGGGTGTGCGCTGGCTCGAGGGGGCGCTGGGCGGCATCGGCGGCTGCCCCTTCGCCGGCGACGAGCTGGTGGGCAACCTGCCCACCGAGGTGGTGCTGCCCTACCTGGCCGGGCTTGGCTTCGAGGTGGGTGTGGACGTGGGCACCCTCGACCGTTTGTCTGCAGAGGCCAACCGCTTGCGCGTGCAATATGCCGGATAGCCCGCAGCCCCGCAAACTTCCCTAAAACTTGTGTTACATTCAAGGTGTGATGACCCCAATGGTATCTTTCACCGTAAGACACCTTGTGCGCAGCGCGCTCGCCCTGCTGTTGGTTTTTGGACTGGTCCAGTGCGGCTCCGCTGGGGCGGGCGATTCCGAGCCGGGTACGGCCGTGATTGGGGAGGGCGCCTTTCCGGTCGGCGTCTACTTCGTCCGTGGCCAGAAGCCCATCGCCGACGAGGGCGACGCCACCGACTTCCGGCGCGATCCCGAGCAAGCGCGGGCCGACTACGCCCGCGAGTTCGGCGACCTGGCCGCCGAGGGCTTCAACCTGGCCGTGATGGCCGTCGATCCGATCGCTTATGGTGACCATTACCGCGAGGTGCTGGCGGCGATGTTGGAGGAGGCCGAGCGCGCGGGCGTGCAGCTCATTCTGCCGCTCGGACACGTGCAGGGCCTACTGGGCGAATTGCGCGACGAGATCAGCGATTCCGACCTCTACCAGGCGGCGGCGCAGGACTACCTGGAAATCTTCACGGATGCCCCGGCCGTCTTCGGCTACGTCATCTTCGACGAGCCCGTGCCCGAGGGCGCGCCGGGCCCCGAGGGGCAGATCGTCCGCCCTGGGCAGCTCGGCCAGGCGCGCGCCTTCATTGAACAAGCGGACCCGGGCGCCTATGCGCTTTCCTCCTGGGCCGACGTGAACAACATGGCCGCTCTGCAGGCGGGCATGCAAAGCCGGGTGCTCTTCATGGACGTCTACCCGCTGGCCGAGGACAAGGCCATCGGCGACTTTTCTGACGCCTGGCCGCGCGGCGACCCCGACGACGGTAGCTTCGCCGGCGGCGCCGACCAGCCCACCTACTACGAGTACCTCGATATGAGTCGCGAGGCGGTGCCGGGTGTGCCCCAGTGGCTGATCGTCCAGGCCTTCGAGCCCATTCCACCGGAGCACCCGCACTACTGGCGCATGCCCGAGCCGGTGGAGCTGCGGCACGAGGTCATGGCGGCGCTCGCTCACGGGACCAAAGGGATCTTCTACTTCCTCTACCAATCGGAGAGCTGGGTCCACGGCCTGCGCGACGCCGACTACCGGCCCACGCCGCTGCTGGAGGAGGCCGCCCGCGTCAACGCCAAAGTGCAGCAGATGGGCCCGACGCTGCTCGCAATCGAGCGCGCAGACGCCTTCCGGCCCGCGGTGAGCGCGGGAGAGGGGTTCGCCTACATCGACGCCGGGGGCGGACGCTACGTCTTCGTGCTCAATACCGACGTCTTCGAGTCCGTGCGCGTGCGGGTGGAGCTGGCCGCGCCCTGGGGCGACGTCGCGGGCGCGACCGACGTCTACGACGGCGAGGCCTTCGAGGTTGCGGGAGGGGTGCTGGAGGTAGAGGTGGCCCCGGGCGACGCCCGGCTGCTCAGACTGAACTGAGGTGCTCGAGCCACGCCCGCGCCGCGTCTGCGCCTTCGAGCCGGGTGCGGCGCGCGGGTTCGAACCAGGCCAGCAGGGGCGGCTTCGTCTTCTTGGTGTTCGCCGCCGTCCGGGGCAAGAACGAGCTTGTGGTCGCCGTCGGCGAGCCAGAGCAGGCCCAGCAGCCGGGCCTCGACCCGCGATTTCGCGCCAAGTGGTGGCCCCAGCACCCCCGCGTCCACCTCTTCGCCGTCGGCGGGGTTGACCACGCCTGGGAGGAAGCCATAGTTCACCGGAGCGGGGCAGTCTTCGATCTTGTGAACGAAGCGCCCACCCTTCCACTCCCAGCGTTCCCGGCTGCCTTTGGACCACTCGACGACAACTCCGAGCCTCATCCCACCCTCAGCAGCAGGCGCGCGACGCTGAGGTAGATGATCAGGCCCGAGACGTCCGAGATGGTGGCGATGAGCGGGTTCGACATCAACGCTGGGTCGAGCCCCAATTTTTCGAGCGCCAGCGGCAGCAGCGCCCCCGCCAGGTCGGCCACGATGACCAGCAGGAAGAGCGCCAGCGCCACCACCGGCGTGACCCCCAGGTAGCCATCGAGGGCCACCTTGAGAGCAATGAGGGCCGAGAGCGTTATGCCCAGGAGGAAGCCCACCCCAAGTTCCTTGACGAGCACCCGGGGCCAGTCGCCGAGGTCGATGTCGCGAGTGGCGAGGGCGCGCACGATGAGCGTGGCCGACTGGCTGCCGGTGTTGCCGCCGGTGCCCAGCAACACCGGAATGTAAAAGGCCAGCGCGGTCGTGGCCTCGAGCACCGACGAGAACCCCGCGAGGATCGACGAGGTGAGCATGCCGGTGAAGATGAGGATCACCAGCCAGCGGGCGCGCGCGCTCCAGAGCTCGAGGGGGCTCGAGCGACTGTAGACCAGCTCCGGGGCGTCGACCGCACCCAGGCGGTGGATGTCCTCGGTGGCCTCTTCCTCGAGGACGTCCACCACGTCGTCAATGGTAACGATACCCATGAGCCGCCCCTCGGCGTCGATAACCGGCAGCACGGTGAGGTCGTAGTCGGCCATTACCCGCGCCACCTCTTCCTGGTCGGTCTCGGTGGTGGCGTGGATGACGTTGGGGTTCATGATCTCGGCCACCCGCATCGAGGGGTCGGCCACGATCAGGTCGCGCAAGCTGAGTACGCCCACCAGGTGCCCCTCGTCGTCGATCACGTAGAGGTAATAGACCGTCTCGGCGTCGGGGGCGGCGCGGCGGAGGAACTGGAGGACCTCGTCCACGGTCATGCCCGCCCGGACCGCGACGTACTCCGGGGTCATCAGACCGCCGGCGTCGTCCTCGTCGTAGGCCGAAAGGGTCTCGACCTCTGCGCGGGTCTGGGGGTCCAGCCACTCCTTGATCGTCCGGGCGAGTTCCGGGTCTTCTTCTTCGACCGCCTGGAGGGCGTCGGTCAGGTCGTCGGGATCGAGCTCTTCCAGGATCTGGCGGACCCGCCAGGGGGGCAGGCCCTCCAGGAACGCCGCCTGGTCCTCTGGCTCCAGCTCGCTGAAGATCTGGGCCGCGGCCTCGGGGTCGAGATAGGTGAGCAGCACGTAGCGGTGCTCGCCGGGCAGGTCGTCCCAGTGTTCCAGGATCTCCTGCGGGTGGATCTGCTCGCCGAGCGCCTGTACGCGGGCCACGTCCCCTTTCCGCAGGGCGCGGATGAGTTCTTCGAACAGGTTTTCGCGCACCTGGGTCCGCACGATGGCCTCCTAAAGGTGGGTGTGGGCCGCAAAAAGCCAACGCTCAGTCTAGCATGGCGGGCTGCGGCCGGTCGAACGCCGTCGCCGGCAAACCACGCCTGCGTCGGGGCTGAAGCGCATTCGCGCATCGCTTAAAACATCAGATAAATTGCGGTTGACACGCTCAAGGTGACGCGGCTATGCTGAGCCCTGGCTTGACGTTGGGGGAGCGATGTTCGAGAACTTAAGCAAACGACTGCAACAAACGCTCGACGGCCTGCGCGGGCGCGGCCGTATCAGCGAAGCCGACCTCAAGAAGGTCATGCGCAAGATCCGCATGAGCCTGCTCGAGGCCGACGTCAACTTCGAGGTGGCCAAGGCCTTTACCAAACGCGTTCAGGAAAAGGCCTTAGGCCAGAAGGTCTACGAGTCGCTGACCCCGGCGGAGCAGATCTACACCATCGTCTACGACGAGCTCAAGGAGCTTTTGGGCTCGAAGCCCAAACAGCCCGAGCTGAAGCACGAGGGAAACGTCTGGTTCCTGGTTGGTCTCCAGGGCACCGGTAAGACGACCGCCGCCGGCAAGCTGGCTCGGCTCTACAAGAGCAAGGGCCGCCGCCCCCTGCTAGTCGCGGCCGATACCCAGCGCCCCGCCGCCCGCGACCAGCTGCGCATCCTTGCCGAGCAGGTGGGGGTACCGGTGCTGGAGGTGGCCAACGGCGAAAAGCCGGCCGAGACCGCTCGCCGCTTGCGCGAGCACCTCGCCAAGGACTACCGCGACCTGGTCATCGTCGACACCGCCGGTCGCTTGCAGATCGACGAGGCGCTCATGGACGAGCTGGCCGAGCTCAAGGACGAGCTCCAGCCCACCGAGACCATGCTCGTCATCGACGCCATGATGGGGCAGGAGGCGCTGGGCGTTTCCCGCGCCTTCGACGAGCGCATCGGCGTGTCCGGCCTCATCCTCACCAAGCTCGACGGCGACGCTCGCGGCGGTGCGGCACTGAGCGCCCGCTACGTCACCGGCAAGCCCATCTATTTTGGCGGCATCTCCGAGAAGCTCGACGGCATCGAGCCCTTCTATCCCGACCGTCTGGCCCAGCGCATCCTTGGCATGGGCGACATTCAGACCCTCATGGAGCGTGCCCAGGCGGCCGAGCTCGAAGAGCCCGACAAGGCGCCCCACCAGTTCGACCTCAACGACCTGCTCAAGCAGATGAAGCAGATTCAGAAGATGGGCTCGATGACCGAGCTCATCAAGATGATCCCCGGGCTCAGTCGCGCCTTGCCGGCCGGGTTCGAGCTCGATCCCAAGGCCACCAAGCACCTGGAGGCCATCATCCAGTCCATGACCCCCGCGGAGCGCAAGAATCCGCGGATCCTCAACGCCTCGCGCCGGCGCCGCATCGCCAGGGGCAGCGGCACCAGCGTGCAGGAAGTCAACCGGCTCATCAAGACCTTCGAAGAGACGAAGGGCATGATGAAAACGCTCGCCAAGAGCCCGCGCAAGCGCCGCGGCTTCTTTGGCAGGAGGTAGGCAGATGGTAAAGATTCGTTTGGCTCGTTTCGGCTCCAAGTTCAACCCCCACTACCGCATCGTCGTGACCGACGTTCGCCGCAAGCGCGACGGCAAGTACATCGAGAAGATCGGCTACTACGATCCGCGCAAGACCACCCCCAACTGGTACAAGGTGGACGTCGAGCGCGCCCGTTACTGGCTCTCTGTCGGCGCCCAGCCCACGCACACCGCCCGCCGCATCCTCAAGCTGGCCGGCGTCTACCGCAAGGGTGAGCCGGCCGCGCCGGCCGAGGCTGCCGAAGCCGAGTCGTAATGCGCGAGGTCGTCGAGTACCTGGCCAAGGCGGTGGTGGACCACCCCAAGAGCGTGCGCGTGGACGAGCGCCGTGGCAAGGGGGGCGTGGTCTACTACATCGAGGTTCCCCCCGAGGAAAAGGGCCGCCTGATCGGCCGTCGGGGCCGGGTCATCGAGAGCATCCGTACCGTTGTGCGCGCCTTTGCGCGGGGCAAGGTGTCGGTTGAAGTCAGGTGATCCGGGTCCGCATCGGACGTCTCGGTAGGCCGCACGCGTTGTCGGGGGGCCTCAAGTTTCGCAGCGAGGCTCCCGAGGCCATCCTGTCGCAAGAGCGCGTTTACCTCGAGGGCGTGGGGTGGCGCGCCATCGAGCGGGTGGAGGCGTTAGCGGGTGGCCTGGTGGTCCACTTCGTCGGCGTCACGGGGCGCGAGGCAGCCGAGCAGCTTTCCGGGCGCGACGTCTTCGTTGAGGCTGCGAGTCTGCCCGAGCCCGAAGGCGGCTGGTACTACTTTCAGCTCGTGGGCCTTCCGGTGCGACTGGGCGGCGAGGCCTGGGGCAAGGTGGTGGACGTCTTTGACTCGGGGGCACAGGACGTGCTCGTGATCAAGAAGGGCGCGCGTCGCTTCATGGTTCCCTTGCAGGCGCCTTACGTCGAGGTCGCGGACGATGAGGTGCGTATCCAGGAGCCCCCCGAAGGGCTTCTGGAGTAGCCGTGTTGCGCTACACCGTACTTACCCTCTTTCCCCGGCTTATCCAGCCGTGGACCGAAGAAGCCCTACTAGCCAAGGCCATCGGGCGCGGCCTGATCCAGATCAACGTTCGCGACATCCGCGACTACACCCACGACAAGCACCGCCAGGTAGACGACTATCCTTACGGGGGTGGCGCGGGTATGGTGCTGCGCCCCGACGTGGTGGTGGAGGCCATCGAGGACCAGCTCCCGGCCGACGAGGTGATCTTACTGACCCCGGCGGGTGAGCCCTTTAACCAGTCGATGGCCGAAGAGCTGGCCGCCAAGGAACACCTGGTCCTCGTCAGCGGCCGTTACGAGGGCATCGACGCCCGGGTCGAGAGCTTCGTGACCCGCGAGGTCTCGATCGGTGACTTCGTGCTCATGGGGGGCGAGGTGGCGGCGCTGGCCATCATCGAGGCCACCGCGCGGCTCGTGCCCGGTGTGCTGGGCGACCCCGAGAGCCACCGGCTCGACTCGTTTTCGTGGGGGTTGCTCGACTATCCGCAGTACACCCGCCCGCCCGAGTTCCGCGGGTTGAAGGTGCCCGAGGTGCTCACCAGCGGCCACCACGGCAAGGTGGCTGAGTGGCGTCGCCGCGAGGCGCTCAGGCGCACGTTCGAGCGCCGTCCCGACCTGCTGGAGGGCGCCGAGCTGAGCGAGCAGGACCGCGCCTGGCTGGAGATGTTGCGTGAGGGGGAAGAAGAGGGCTAGCTTTTTCCCGCGAGGCGCAACGCACGGACCCGTAGCGCGGGCCGTTTTTTCATCGCCATGCGCACGAAGCCGCCCGAACCGGGCGGCTTCGTGCCTGAGGAAAAGAGACGGCGTGGTGGTTTACTGATCGGTGCTGGGCTGACCGGGGCCGTGGCGGTTGGCGTGGGCGTCCTGGTACTGGCAGCCCGCGTCTTCGCACGTGCCTTGGGTCTGGTGCTGGGTCTGTTCCATGTGGCGGTACTGGTGCTGCTCACCGGTGCCGTCCGCCACGCCGGTGCCCTGTGCGCCCAGCGCGTCGTGGAGGAACTTGCCCAGGCCGATGGTCCCGTCGTCGGTCTGGACCACGAGGTTGCCATTGGGGCCCACCACGACCTCGAGGTCGGCCACCACGGCGCCGTCGGCATCGGTGACGACGATCTCGGCCACCAGGGTGAGAAGCTCGGGATCGTAGGTGGTGCCCGAGTCGCTCGACCACAGCAGATTGCCGTCGGCGTCGTAGAGGCTGACGATCGCGCCGGAGTCGATGGCGGCCTGGACGTCCTCGGGCAGCGTCGGGGCCGCCGCGAGGGCCAAGCCGAGACCGAGCACGCCAAGGGCCAGCACCATCATTAGGTAGTTCTTCAGGGTCTTTTTCATGAACATCATCCTCTCTTTCACGCTGCCCATTGTGTGTCCGGGCCCTGAAGCCGGCCTAAGCGGGGAATTAAGCGCGTCTTTAGATTGAACCCGGACAGACACATGTGAGACCGAATCGATAAGAATGTGGGGACCACTCCAGGAAAGAGGAGGTCCCCACGAGTGCAGCTTACTACGGTTGGCCGGGAGGTATGGCGGGGAGCGAAGAAGGCCCAGGAACTTGTCGGGGCTGGCGCGGGCGATCCCACGGTCCAGGCCCGCTTACAAAAGCTCAAACAGGTCGAGGCGTT
>Ga0256833_1000574_pt1 | contig 28417 bp, 23 predicted proteins | sample 356284metaG_FD_190535 | JGI IMG/M metagenome (GOLD analysis project Ga0256833, IMG submission 190535) | Hydrothermal vent microbial communities from Mid Atlantic Ridge, Atlantic Ocean - 356-284 | ecosystem: Environmental > Aquatic > Marine > Hydrothermal vents | place: Atlantic Ocean: Mid... | reverse complement strand
CAAATAGATATTACTTTTCTTTATCTTTCAAAAAAGGAAACTGTTTTCTATAATCCATAAGTTTATCTTTTGAAAACACAGCATTCACAATCCCTTCAATATTTCCCAATTCTGCCAACAAATTACCATCAAAATCATATATTGAAGAATCTCCCGAATATGTGATATTTCTACCATCAACTCCTATTCTGTTTATTCCTGCAAAATATGACTGATTTTCTATGGCTCTGGATCTTAAAAATGTTTTCCAATGTTTGGCTCTTATTTGCGGCCAACTTGCAACATTGATTATAATATCATAATTTATATCATTTTTCAACCATTCCGGAAAACGCAGATCATAGCAAATAGAAGGGAAAATTCTCCAGCCTTTATATTCAAATACTTTTCTTTCCTCGCCATTTTTATAAAACTTAGCTTCCCCACCCGGAGTAAATAAATATTTTTTATCATAAAAATTGATTTCTCCTCCAGAATCAACCCAAATAAATCTATTGCGATATTCTTCACCATCGTAGATAATCAAACTTCCGGCAATAACTTTATTCAATGATCGTGAAATATTTTTCATCCAAGAAACAGAATTGCCTTTCATTGTTTCTGCAAGTTTTTTGGAATTCATACTAAATCCGGTGGTAAACATTTCAGGCAAAAAGATAACATCCGTATCCGAAGAAATATCACTGATCAGATATTCCAGTTTTTTGAAATTAGCCTTTTTATCTTCCCAGACAATATCAAATTGAATACCCGAAATAATGATATTATTAATCATATTTGCTTGTTGATAAATTCTGCAAATTCCAATATTTGCATTTTCCCAATATCCCCTTCACCTTGTTTTCTAACTGAAACCAAATTATCTTGTACTTCTTTTTCACCGACAATAAGCATATATGGAATTTTTTTCAATTCGGTATCTCTGATTTTCCTACCAACAGATTCAGTCCTGTTATCAATACTTCCTCTAAGTCCTGCAGATTTTAATTCGCTTAAGACTTTATTTGCATAATCCAGATAAAGATCGCTCACAGGCAATACTTTGAATTGTTCAGGAGTTAGCCATAATGGAAATTTACCTTCGGAATGTTCTATCAGTACCCCTACGAATCTTTCCATTGAACCAAATGGAGCCCTGTGAATCATAACCGGACGGTGCTTTTGATTGTCTGCTCCGATATATTCAAGATTAAATCTTTCAGGTAAATTGTAATCAACTTGTATGGTTCCCAATTGCCAAGATCTACCGAGTGCATCCTTTACCATAAAATCCAATTTTGGACCGTAAAAAGCAGCTTCACCCAATTCGGTAGTCGTTTCAAGACCGATTTCTTTTGTAGCGTCTATAATAGCTTTTTCGGCTTTATCCCAATTATCATCACTTCCTATATATTTTTCTTTATTTTCAGGATCCCTTAAGGATATTTGTGCAGTATACTTCTCAAAACCCAATTTACTTAAAACTTTTTTCGTAAGTTCCAATACTGCAAGAAATTCATCTTTCAATTGGTCGGGAGTACAAAATATATGAGCATCATCCTGCGTAAATCCTCTAACTCTTGTCAATCCATGCAATTCTCCGCTTTGCTCATATCTATATACTGTCCCGAATTCCGCTATTCTGATTGGCAATTCTTTGTATGAATGAGGTTTATGATTAAAAATTTCACAGTGATGAGGACAATTCATAGGTTTTAATAAAAATTCTTCTCCTTCTCTCGGTGTATGTATAGGTTGAAAACTATCTTGACCATACTTTTCATAATGTCCCGAAGTCACATAAAGATCTTTTTTGCCGAGATGCGGTGTGATTACTTGTACGTAACCGGCTTCTTCCTGTTCTTTAACAAGAAACTCTTCTAATCTCTTTCTCAATAATGTCCCGTTTGGTAACCAAATCGGCAGCCCTGCTCCCACCTTGTCCGAGAACATAAAAAGTTCCAATTCGGCACCTAATTTTCGATGATCTCTCTTTTTAGCTTCTTCAAGAAGATCCAGGTATTCTTTAAGTTCTTTCTTTTGAGGAAATGTAATACCGTAAATCCTGGTCATCATTTTTCTTTTTTCATCTCCACGCCAATAAGCTCCAGCAATATTAAGAAGTTTTACCGCTTTTATTGGCTTTGTATCCGGTAAATGAGGTCCTCGACAAAGGTCAACAAAATCACCTGTTTGATAAAAGGTAATCTCTCCATCTTTCAAATCTTGAATGAGTTCTATTTTATATTCATCTCCCTTTTCGGTAAAATAATCCAATGCCTCTTTTTTAGATACTTCCTTTCTGGTATAGCTTTGCTTTTTCTTAGCAAGTTCTATCATCTTTTTCTCTACTTTCTTAAGATCCTCTTTAGTAAATTCATAATCTCCAAAGTCCACATCATAATAAAATCCATTCTCGATATCCGGACCAATACCGAATTTTATACCGGGATACAATTCTTCCAATGCTTCGGCCATAAGATGAGCCGATGAATGCCAATATGTAGATTTACCCTCTTTGTCTTTCCAAGTATATAAAACCAAATCTGCATCTTCTTCGATTGGTAAAAGAGCATCTTTCACTTTACCATTTACACCGGCAGCCAATACATTTCTTGCCAATCCTTCGCTTATTCCTTTGGCTATTTCCAAAGGCGTGATTCCTTTATCAAATTTTTTAACTGTCCCGTCAGGAAATTTTATATTGATCATAATAATAATTTTTATACTAAAAGGTATAGTGATTTTTGAAAATTGTCTATTATTAAACAACAATTTATATAATAAAAAGCGCAAAAGTAAATATAAATGTTGATAATAACAATGAACTTACTAATAAACTGTTTTATAACTAATCATATTTTTAAACAATACGTTCACAGTTCACATGTTTTTGTCAACCATTTTTATGAGACCTCATCCTTTGAACTTTTGCCTTTGAACTTTTCTAACCAAGCTACCTCCCAGCCTCCTGTTTCTCCGCACGCTCCGAAACCGAAATAGCTCCATCCCGCACTTCCCCCAAATCCAATAAATCAATCTCTTCTATCCAATTCGTAATTCGTAATTTTTAATTCGTAATTCACCATTCATAATTCACCATTCATAATTCATAATTCATAATTCGTAATTCACCATTCATAATTCACCATTAATCCCTTTTATCTTCCAAACTTTTGAACTTTAAACTTTGAACTTTTGCCTTTGAACTTTTGCCTTTGAACTTTATACTTTAAACCTCTATCTAATCTCACAATATAACAATTGCTCTCCGGCTATATATCCTTCAAGAATATCCGTTTTTTCAACCTTTCCAACACCTGCCGGAGTACCTGTAAATATCAAATCTCCTGCTTGAAGTTTAAAGAATTTTGATATATACAAGATTATTTCATCAACTGAAAATATCATATCTTTGCTATTTCCGGATTGGACTGTTTTTTCGTTTTTTTTCAATGTAAAGAGAATATCGTTCTGTTTCATTCTGTCTGTGTAATCAATCCAATCTCCTACTGCAGCTGAAAAATCAAATCCTTTGGCTATCTCCCACGGATGTCCTTTTCCCTTAAGTTTTTTTTGAATGTCTCTGGCGGTAAAATCCAATCCAATCGTAATTTGATTGTAATAGGATTTTATGAATTTCGGATCTATATGTTTTCCGTTTTTTGCTATCTTCACCACTAATTCTGCTTCATAATGGATCTCATTGGAAAATTCCGGTATATAAAACGGCTTACCATTCCTCAACAAAGCAGTTGGAGGCTTCATAAAAATCATAGGCTCGGAAGGTACCGGATTATTCAATTCTTTGGCATGATCAATATAATTTCTTCCGATACAAAATATTTTCATAATTAACAGTTTTTATAATTACACATTCAGCCCGTTTCCATTTCTATACTCTCCTGAAACTTAATATACCACAGTATTTATTTCATCAGCTTCTTCAACATTTGTGCAGCATCCTCATATTCAGGATTGATTTTCAGAGCCTGTTCAAAATCCGCTTTAGCTTTTTTGTTTTCGTGATTGAGATAATGGACCAATCCTCTGAAATAATAAGCTTTAGGATTGGTTTTATCAATATTAACCATAATATTAAAATTTTCAAAAGCTTGCTTTAAAGAATCCTGCTTTAAATAGATAATTCCCGTATTCAAATATGCTGAACTATATGTTGGATTAAATCCTATGATTTTTCTATATGTTTTAATTGCTTTTTCAATATCATTATGATTTTGATAGTAAAAAGCCAAATGATGATATGCTTCAATATTAGTGGTATCAACAAGTATAGCATTTTTATAATAGGTTATTGCCATACTATCATTCTGCTCTTCTGCTATTTGACCTAATTCCAACCAGGCATCAATATGCTCAGGATTGTTTTCAACGGCTGTAAGGAAACTGTTTCTTGCTTTTGCCAATTGTTTTAATTCCTTAAAATTCACCCCGAGCATAAAATAGGCTTCGGGATTATTTGGAGAAAAATACAAAATACTATTTATCGTCGCTATGGATTTATCATATTGCTTTACAATAAAATATATCTCGGATAATTTTAAAAGACTCGGTATTCTTTCCGGATATATAGAAATAACTTTTTCCATGGTCCTGATAGAATATCTGGATTGAGCATTATCCAGATACATGTCGGCAAGCAAGTGATAATTTTGAGGATTCAAAGAGTCTTTTGATATTACTTTTTTCATATCCTCAATAGCTTCATCCAATTTATCGTTATGATACAAGTATTTTGCTCTTTCTTTTAACAAATTAATATCTTCAGGATGTTTTTTCAATAACGAATTGATTTGTTCCAATGTCGGATCATCAGGAAGATTCCCTGATTTTCTATTATCCGAATCATTTTTACATGAAAATAAAATCAAAAAAGAAACTATTAACAACATTATATATTTTCGTGTCATCTGTTAATTATTTTATGAAAATCTCTACTAATATTTCGTTATTTATCAAAAAAATAAAGCAATACCTTCAATCCATTTACGACTTGTAACTAACCGGTGATTAGCCTGCAACCAACACTAAGCAGTAATTCGTAATTTTTTATTTATTCTTCACCATTCCCTCTCTTATATTTAAACTTTGAACTTTGAACTTTATACTTTGAACTTTAAAACTTCACTATTTTAACGAATTTTAAAAATATATGTTTAATAAACGAAAAATATATTCAAAACTTTATTAATTTGCACTAAAATTGTTAAAACTATTCAGATAAAGTGCTTTTAATGTGCAAAAAGAGAATTTTCAACCAAAACGATTCCATCTGAGTAGTTACAAATTACAAAGATAAATATAATTCCGTATGAGGCAAATAACTCTGATTGTAGTATTTCTGATTTTAACATTTCAAAATGTTTATTCACAAGATTCACCCGATATTGAATTGAGAGCCGTATGGTTTACTACGGTGTCCAATCTTGATTGGCCATCTTCTCATGATAAAGGTGATGTTGAAGCACAAAAAGCCTCCTTCATAAAATTAATTGAATCAATAAGGGAAATAAATATAAATACTATTTTTTTTCAAGTCAGAACCGAATGCGATGCATTTTATGAATCTGACTATGAACCTTGGTCTCGATACTTAACAGGAATACAAGGTAAATATCCCGGTTATGATCCTTTGGAGTTTGCAATAGAAGAATGTCATAAGAGGGGAATGGAAATCCATGCATGGTTGAATCCTTATCGTGTAAATGTATCAAATTATGACGGAGGCAATTATTATGCGGACAATTCCGTCTATCGCAAACATCCGGACTGGATACTAACTTATGCAAACGGGAAAAAGATACTAAATCCCGGCTTGCCGGAAGTTCAAAATTACATAAAAAAAATAGCGGGTGATATTCTTAATAAATATGATATTGACGGAATCCATTTTGATGATTATTTTTATTCATACAATGGTACCCCGGAAGAGCTGGATGCGGCTACCTTCATTCAATATGGTAGTGAATATGCGAATATCGGTGATTTTAGAAGGGCAAGTATAAATAAAATGGTTAAGAATGTGATGGATACCATCAATGCCGTGAAACCATATGTGAGGTTTGGTATCAGTCCATTCGGGATATATGGGAATGGTCAAAATCCTCCCGGAATTTATGGACTTGATGCCTACAATACTATTTATTGTGACCCGCTTGCCTGGTTAAATGAAGGTACGGTTGATTATATTAATCCCCAATTATATTGGCCTACGGGAGGAAGTCAGGATTTTGGGAAATTGCTTCCTTGGTGGGCAAATCATGCATTGGAAAATAACAGGGATATTTTTGCAGGACATGCTATATACCGGTTGGATAGCTATCCCGAATCATCTTATATGGACTTTGCCCAACCAATCCACGAATACAAAGAATATTTTAATTTTTCCAATGCGGAATTATTGAGAGCTGCAGATTGGAGTCTTGAAGAAATCGTAAGACAAATAAATATAGTACGGCAAAACTCTGAGGAAAACGCCCTTGGAAGCGTGTTTTTTCGCACGAAAGATTTTGACAGGGTGCATGGTTTGAAAGACTATTTATACAATCATGTTTATAAGCACAAAAGTTTATTGCCGGAACAATTTTGGAAGCAAAGTCCAATTCCTGAAACGGTTACAAATATACGATTTGAAAATGTACCGGGAGAATCATATTACAAAATAGTGTGGAACAACGGTGATACATTGAGCCGGTATGCAATATACATTGTTGATAGTAACAGGATAGATTATACCAAAAGTGAAAATCTGATTGATGTGTCATTTAATAATTTCTATATACCCAATACCGATACAGTGTTGGAAAACCCTTATATAGGAATAGTTAAGATTAACAGATTCTGGAAAAAAGGTAATCCCAGTCAATTATTTGAAATTCCGAAACCTGAAAAACCAATACTTGTAACACCGGTCAATAATTATAAAAATATGACTGTTTCAGGAGTATTTTCATGGAGAATATCACAAAATGGTGTTTCTTATCAAATTGATTTTTCTACGGAAAATGATTTCTCCACAATATATGATTCTTATGCATCCAAAGATACATTTTTGATTGTGAAAAATCTGAATTTAAACGGAGAGACAACATATTATTGGAGAGTAAGGGCAATAAACATAGCAGGATACAGTGATTATTCGGAAGTAAGAAAAGTAACAACCGGTTATCCTGCAACTCCGGAAATCATATATCCTGAAAATAATGAATATAAAGTTTCTCTGAAACCAAAGTTTCAATTTAATATAACGGAAAATACTGATTCTCTGCAATTGCAACTTACCAAAGGAGGCTCGCAATTCAATATCATCAATATGATTATAGATACGACCTTTGTAAAAAATAATACTTTTATTCCTATTGATAATTTATACAAATACACAACATATTATTTCAGAATAAGAGCGATAAACCAATTTGGGCAAGGCGTTTGGTCAAATATTTTTAAATTTAAGACTTTGTATCCTCCACCGGCAGTAACAAAAATCATATATCCTCAAAACAATACGGTATTTAACGAAAATGTGGAAAAAGTAGATTTTATATGGAATAAAGAGGAAGAAGCGTCTTCATATAAATTCCAGATTTCGGAAAATCAGGATTTTTCATCAATTTTAAAAGATGTGGATATTTATAACGGAGAAAAATATTCTTATCTTTATCCTCAAAAAAAGAAATGGTTATATGCCAGAGTAGCTGGAAAAAATATAGGCGGATTTGCTCCGTGGTCTGAAGATGTCCGGTTTATTTTGGATAATAGCATCGGAACAAAAGAAATAGCATCATCAAAAGAAAAAATAATATTATATCCCAATCCTTTTAAAGATAAAATATATATTGATATAAAAAATCATACGGGACAGACACCGGTAATCATCTCCATTTTTGACAACACGGGAAAAAAAATTGATGAAAAAAATATTATACAAATGTCTGAAAATGACATATTCGGTATTGAATTAAAACAAATGATATGTTCGCCTTGTTTTATACGTGTAACGACTAATAAATACTCAAAAACATTTAAAGTTTACAAAATTACATCACCATAACAATTAAAAACAAATAATATGGAATCAATCTTGGCACATACACATTCGGGAATCAGGTGGATATTGATATTGATGTTTATTTTTGTTTTAATAAAAAATCATAATAATCCGGCTGAAGATCCACGAAAAAAAATAGATTGGCCTTTATATACTTTGATTTTATTTTCGCTTCAAATTATCATGGGTTTGATATTATATTTTATGAGCCATAATGTCAGTTTTGAACCGGGATTTATGAAAGATGCCAGATTGAGGTTTTTTACAATCGAGCATTTGACCGGAATGATCATTGCATTTGTGGTGATGCTTACCGGATATATCAAAAGTCGCAGGACGATTATGTCAAGATGGAATAAAATAATAAAAACTTATTACTTAATAGCTTTTTTGATTATTTTGCTTAGTATTCCATGGCCTTTCAGAGGTTTTGGGACTCCATGGTTTTAGAATAAAAATAAGTAAATTCCTCAAATACTTTTTCGGGATTTAGTTCTGTCAAACAATCCAAATCATTGCAATCTTTCGGACTTTTGACTCTACGCGTATTTGTACCTATCCATCCATGGCATGGTCTGCAAAACAAATCTTTATAAATAACAGCATGTTTTCCCGGATCAAATTGATTATAACCAATAAATTTTTCACTTGAAGCACCCAAAATTATAAATGACGGAATATTATAAGCAACGGAAAGATGCATAAAAGCGCTGTCAAGTCCTATATACAGATTCGAATTATATAAAATAATACTTGCTTCGACCAAAGAGGTTTTCCCGATCATATTGTACAGATTACTATTATTGATTTTGTCAGTCACCCTTTTACCCGATTTTATCTCATTTTTGTCACCGAGCAAAACAATTATAATATTTTCATAAGTATTTAATATTTTTTTTAAAAATACTATCCAATACTCTATTGGCCAGTTTTTAAATTTGGTTTTATTATTTCCCGATGAGATTTGAACTGTGAATATTTTTTTATTTAGACTTTTTAATTTATTCACAAACTCTTTTATTGGATTTATAATATTTAATTTCATTAAATCAAGTGAGAAATTGTCGCTTCCTATGGATTGATCTATCATTTTGGCATGCAAAACTACTGCATGTATATTATTATAAGGTTTCATATAGTTAATTCGGGGAATAAAAACTTTATTTTTTCTATATGCAAAAGATTTTTTAGATATGATGGAAGCCAGGAATAAATTTTTTACGGACGAACTGCTGTAATCCAGATAAGATTTATCAAAGTTATTTAAATATTTCAAAGCAAAAAGTCCTGTTTTTTTATTTCTAATGTCAATAATGTTATCATTTGGAAAATTGTTGAATTCCAAAAATTCAGGGGTAATAAACGGAGAAGTCAAGATAATTGAAATATGATTTTGATTGTTTCTTTTCAATAATTTTAACAACGGAACCAACATCACGGCATTGCCTATACCGGATGAAAAAAAAACCGCTATTTTCTTTTTCTCTCTCATCGTATTTGCAAATATGATAAAAATATTTGTAAATTTGGCATTTAATAAATATGAATAAAAACGATAACATACTCTTTTCCATCATTATTCCCACATTCAATAGAGCGGGAATAATCGGAAGAGCTATCGAAAGTGTCCTCGCCCAGACTTATCCTTATTGGGAACTCATAGTCATTGATGATGGCTCGACTGATAACACCCGTGAAATAGTACAAAAATATAAAGATAAAAGGATAAAATATTTTTATCAGGAGAATAAGGAATTGAATGGTGCAAGAAATAAAGGGGTGGAATTATCATTAGGTGAATATATCGGATTTTTAGATGATGATGATGAATATATGGAAAATCATCTGGAGAATTTTAAAAATGCAATTATTAATTCCGGTAATAAAATAGGTATTTATAAATCCGGTTTGTTATTGAAAATAAGAGACAAATTAATTAAAACGGAAAATTATAATAATAAAAAACATAAAAATCCTGTCAATTATATATTATTTGGAGAGACCAATCTTTTACCTTTGATTTTTCATAAAAAAATTTTTTTAAATCTGAAATTTAATACAGATTGTATATTATTTGATGATCATAACTTTTTAATAAAAGCAGTGCTAGAATACCCGTTTATTGAAACAAATACTTATACTTGTATATATATCAAGCATCCTGAAGCCCGGACTATAATGTATTTTAAAGAAAAAAACAAATTGGATAATTTACTCAACTGTGTTGAAGAATTGTTCAATACAAAAGGTGAAGAAATTGAATTATCAACACATAAGCATATAAAATCCGAATTAAATTCAACATTTTATTTAAATTTTGCGCATAAATCAATAAATTATAAAAATTATTTTCAATCTTTAAAGTATATTGCCAAAGCATTGAAAACATACCGGAATCCTAAAATTATAAAGAGGTCAATAATCGTTATAATAAGACTTGTTTATCGAATCATAATAAAAATTAAATGAATCTAAAAGAACAAGACATATTATTTTCAATAATTATACCTACATACAACCGTTCCGGTATGATAGGAAAAGCAATAGAAAGCGTATTGGCTCAGACATATTCTCACTGGGAACTGATAATTATTGATGATGGATCTACCGACAATACACGGGAAATAGCAAAACGATATAATGATAAACGAATAAAATATTATTATCAGAAGAATAAAGGTAAAAGTGCAGCAAGGAACAAAGGCATTGAAATGTCAAAAGGAGATTATCTTGCATTCTTGGATGATGATGATTATTATTTGAATGATTTTTTATTTTCATTTTATAAAAAAATCAAAGATAATAACTTTAAAAAAGCATTATATATGTGCGATGTGATTGAGGAAGAAGAAAGTGGAGAAAAAATTTATTTTAGTAAAAATATGAAATATATTGATAATCCTCCTTTATTTCTATGGATTAATAGTACTAATTATTTACCGTTTGTTACCCATAGAGATGCATTTCAGCATAATATTTTTGATATTAGATTTCCATTAGGACAAGATTTTCATTTGTTAATACGTATTGCTATGAATATGCCTTTATATTACATACCAAAGATTTTATGTGTCATATATAATCATAAAAACCGTTCTGTTGTTAGAGCATATAAAGAAAATTATAATGAAAAAATTAATAATCTTAATTTCTTAGAAGATTTGATACAAAATCATTTTTTAGAACTTAACAGATTTATACCTTCACGGTATATTTTTGACAAATATAATAAGATAGCGTATTTTTATGGTAGTACGGCTCTAAGAAAAAGAAGTATAAAATATGCTCTAAAAATGATGAAAAACATTAATTGGCAGGGTACTAAATTCAAAGTAATTTATTATAAGTTATCTCTTTTAATACGTTCGTTATATTATGGTATTTTTTAATAAAACTCAATCATGACTATCAAACGACAAAAAAATCTATCAAACAATGCCAAGGTTATATGGCTTACCGGACTTTCGGGTTCAGGAAAAACCACAATTGCAAATCATTTAAAAGAAAAAATATTAAATTCGGGGTATGCGGTACAGGTATTGGACGGAGATGTTTTAAGAACGGGGTTGAACAGGGATTTGGGATTTACCATAAAAGACAGGATGGAAAATATAAGAAGGGTAGCGGAAGTGGCTAAACTAATAAATGATATGGGAATTTTCACTATCACAAGTTTTATAAGCCCAACAAAGGAAATGCGAAATATGGCTAAAACAATTATAGGAGTTGATAAATTTATTGAAGTTTTTGTAAGCACACCTTTGGAAATATGTATTAAAAGGGATGTAAAAGGGCTTTATAAAAAAGCTATAAATGGAGAAATACCCCACTTTACCGGAATAAGTTCTCCATACGAAGTACCGGAAAATCCGGATATTGAAATAAAAACTTTAGAATCTGATATAGAAGAATCAGTAAATATTATCTTTGATTATTTATTTAAGTAAATGCCATAGGAATGAATTATATTTTGGATTATTTGGAAGAATTGGAAGCAGAGGCTATATATATATTAAGAGAAGTGTATGAGCAATTCGAAAATTCTTGTTTAATGTTTTCGGGTGGTAAAGATTCCATTGTTCTGATACATTTGGCAAAAAAAGCTTTTTATCCTACTAAGATTCCATTCAAAATCCTCCATATTGATTCCGGACATAATTTTCATGAAATTATCGAATTTAGAGAAAAATTAATTAAGAATGAAAATTTGGATTTAATCGTTGCATCAGTAGAGGATTATGCAAGAATAAATGATTATAGTGAAAAAGAATTTCCTGATAGAAACAGATTGCAGATTCCCGTGCTTCTTGATATTATCAAAAAAGAAAATTTTGATGCTGCCATAGGCGGAGGAAGAAGAGATGAAGAAAAAGCCAGAGCAAAAGAACGGGTTTTTTCTCACAGGAATATCAGAGGACAGTGGGACCCTGAAAACCAAAGACCGGAATTGTGGAATATTTATAACGGTAATAAAAAAGAAAAAGAACATTTTAGAATTTTTCCTTTGAGTAATTGGACGGAATTAGATATATGGCATTATATCAAAAAGGAGAGGATAGAAATTCCGGCAATATATTTTTCGCACAAAAGAAAAGTAATTATAACAAATGGTATCATTTTAGCTGCTTCTGATTATTCGGTTAATAATTATAAAGTAATTGAAAAAAAAGTAAGATGCAGAACTGTCGGTGATATTAATACAACAGGTTTATGGGAATCGGAAGCTAAGACCATTGATGATATAATAAAAGAAATATCGGTATCGGGAATAGGAGAACGCGGAAAAAGAACGGATGATAAATTTTCTATTACAAGTATGGAAGACAGAAAAAGAAAAGGATATTTTTGATATGGAGAACGTTAACAAAAAGAAATTATTCAGATTTACAACCATAGGATCTGTAGATAATGGTAAATCAACATTGATTGGCAGATTATTGCATGATAGCAAAGCTATATATGCTGATCAATATGAACAGCTTAAAAACAATCAAAATAGTTGGCAAACAGAAGAAATAAATTTGGCTTATTTGACAGACGGATTGAAAAGAGAAAGGGAAGAAGGTATAACAATTGACGTCGCTTACAGGTATTTTTCTACTCCAAGACGAAAATTTGTAATTGTAGATTCACCGGGACATATTGAATATACACGCAATATGATAACCGGATCGTCCAATGCTAATGCAGCATTGATATTGATAGATGCACAGAAAGGACTGGATGAACAAACAAAAAGGCATACTATAATATCATCATTACTTAAAATAGGACATATAGTTGTTTGTATAAATAAGATGGATAAAGTCAAATACCAAAAAGGTGTTTTTGAAAAAATAAGAAAGGAGTATGAGGAATTTACATCAAAATTAAATTTTTCTGATGTCCGTTTTGTTCCTATTTCCGCTTTGAAAGGAGATAATGTGGTAATTAAATCCGGGAATATGCCTTGGTATCAAGGACCTACTTTGATGTATCTGCTTGAAAGTATGTATTTTTCCAGTGACAGGGATTTGGTAAATTGTAGATTTCCAATACAGTCGGTAAGAGAGAAAGAGGGAAGAAAATATATTTCCGGAACTATTGCGGGAGGAGTTTTTAAGAACGGAGATAAAATAATGGTTTTACCATTAATGAAAATAACGATGATAAAAAATATATTCTTATATAATAAAAATATACAGGAAGCTTTTCCTCCCATGTCGATAACAATGGAACTTGCAGATGCTCTTAATGTCCGAAGAGGAATGATTATAGCCAGGCCCAACAATATACCTGTTGGTAGCAAAATCCTTGATGCTATGCTTTGTTGGTTTGATGATAGAGGAATTTTATTAAAAAATAAAAAATATATTTTATTTTCGGGAAGCAAAAAAGTATTTTGTAAAGTTAAAGAAATATTTTATAAAATAAATATCAATACCCTTCACAGGGATTTTGAATATGATATAATACAAGCAAATGATATAGCAAGAGTAAAATTAATGATAGAAGATATCATATTTTATGACTCTTTTTACATAAATAAAAATACGGGGAGCTTTATTTTAATAAATCCTGAGACGAACAATACTGTAGCTGCCGTAATGATGCGGTGAATAAAGTATATATTCCGTGTAAATATAAAATCAAGTTTTCTTATAAATCAATGTAAGAAAAACATAGGGATTTTGGAAACATATTTTAATTGCTATAACTAATTTTATTAATAATCTCAAAAGTGTAATATTTTCATATTTATTTACCAAAGAGTGTTGTATCAAATATTTTCTAAATATTAACCTGGCGGATTGAGTTGGAATATTAAATCTTTTAATATTTTTTAACCATTTTTTCATTACGATATATCCATAATATTTATGTTCTTCATCGTTAAGTACCCGATTACCTGAATGTACACCCCTCATCGCAATCACTTTGTCTTTGGGCAATCCATATAGCTTACAAAAATAGCTTAATCGCCAAATAAAATCGGTATCTTGACCTTGGATTAATTCCGTATCAAAATAACCTGTTGTTGAAAAAACATTCTTTTTTACTACTAAGGATATAATAGAAAAATGTCCTGTTAACGGTTGTAAAAGAATATTGAGTAAATTGTATTTTTCGGGATTGAAATCAATATTTAAACCGGTTTTGTCTCTTCCTGTTCTTTTATAATGTTTTTCCCGTGATAATTCATCATAATAATAAGCAGAGATTGTTCCAAAAACTCCGTCTGCATCCGGATAAGAATTAAAAATATTTTCTGCCATATCAAAGAATCCCGGCAGATAATAATCATCGGCATCTAAAAATGCTATAAACGGGTATTTTGATTTTTCTATACCCAAATTACGAGATGCGCCCGCACCTCTATTTTTATTTCCGGAATGAATAAATAATTTAACTTTTGAATATTTCTTTTCAAGTTGCTTACACTTATACAAAGAATTATCATTTGAACCGTCTTCAATTAAAACAATTTCTTGAGTTTGTTTTTGTTTTAAAGCTGAAACAACAGCTTTTTCAATAAAGGCTTCAGCATTGTAAACCGGTATAACAACAGAGACTTTCATGAAATATTTAGCTAAAATAAAATATAAATTATTTTTTAAAATTCAATTGTAAAAATCAAATTTAGTTAATTTTGTGTTTAAATATAAAAATGAAAGTTAAATATTATAAAATTATAAAAGAATCAATAAAAAATTATATCAAATATACCGATTTGGATGCAGATCCTATAGAGTATATTATTTTACCAGATGAAAAATTGATTTATTTAGTTATCTCAAAATCTGCTTGTACTTCAATAAAAATTGCCATAGGAAAAAAACACGGAATTTTATCAAATATCGAATCGGGAATGGATATACATACCAATTCAAAATGGTTACGACAGTTTAGGAAAATAGATTCACAATTTTCAAATTATTATAAATTTACATTTGTCAGGAATCCGTTTGATAGAATTGTTTCTTGTTATAAAGATAAAGTTTTATTTGATAATTCAAATACGGATAATAAAAAATATTATTTTACAGATTATCCAATTGAAATAAAACCTAATATTTCTTTTTCGGAATTTGTAGATATTATTTATAAAATTCCTGACTATTTAGCGGACAGACATTTTAAAAGCCAAAGCAGGACTATATATCATAATAAAAAAATAAAAATTAACTATATTGGAAAAGTTGAAAATATTAATAAAGATTGGTTGAATATTGCAGATAAATTCAACTTCAATGATAATATAGAACATAAGAACAAATCCTCAAAAACAGAAGAAGTTGAAAATTCTTTCTCCTTTTATAATAAGAAAACTCTATATAAAGTTTATAAAAAATATAAAGCTGATATTATAAATTTTAATTATATAAGCGAATATAAACAATTAAAAACCTATATAGAACATAATGGTTAAAATCACATTGGCAATTTGTACATACAACAGGGCAGAGTATCTTGACCTTTGTCTGGAATCAATAACCAAACAAACAATTGATAACTATCATTTCAAAGTATTGGTTGTAGATAATAATTCTATTGATAACACAATTAATATATTCAATAAATATAAAAAAAAATATTCTAATTTTAGAATTGTTAAAGAAACTAAAATAGGATTAAGCAATGCTAGAAATAGAGCTATAAAGGAAACAGATACAGAATGGATTGCTTATATTGATGATGATGCTATTTTATTTGAAAATTATGTTGAAATAGTGCTAAAAACCATAAAGAAATATAATTTTGTATGTTTTGGAGGTAATTATATAGCAAAATATTTGGAAACAAAACCCAAATGGATTGATAGTACGTTTGGTTCAAGTCAGAATAATATAAAAAAAATAAAAAGAATATATTTTGATAATATTATTTGTGGTTGTAATATGGTTTTTAATAAAGCAATACTAATTAAAATAGGTGGTTTCCCTGATAATTTAGGTATGAAAGGTTCTAAGATAGGATACGGTGAAGAAAATTATGTTCAAAAGAAAATATTGGAAATGAATTTACCGGTAGGTTTTCAACCGGAATTAAAAATTTACCATATAGTACAACCTTATAAATATAAATTAACATGGCATTTAAAAAAAATATATGCTCATGGTAGAGCGAGAGAAAGTATTAATAACAAAGGAACTAGTAGATTCATTTTATTTTATTATCTTATTAAAAATATTGCCAAAACTATTCTTTTTATACCCTTATATTTATTAAAATTAAACAAGAAAGATTACTACTGGCAAAATTTTGTTTTGGATGTATCTAATTCAATATTATATAATATAGGAAGAATCAATGTTTTGTTAATATTTATCTAAAAACAAATGCTGAAAATATTTTTTACACAAAGAAATAAATTTATAATCGTTTTCATACCATTTTTTTAAATTTTTCAAAGCTAAATTTGACAATGTGTAATCAACATTTACCGGATTTATATGTGCTTTTACTCTATCTACAGGTAGGGAAACATCCTTTTTAATATTTAATTTTGTGATTATTGTATCAAAATCTTTTTCTAAATTCTCCTGAAATCCAATATAAAAAACATCTTCTAATCTGGATAAAAAATATTCTTCTGTTCCAAACCAATCCCAAAATGAGTTTTTAACATGATAAATATTTCTCATAGCAAATTCTGCATTAGCTTTATATTCCGCATTTTCAGAAGTAAGTGCTTCTGCTAAAGTATTTGGATTATCAAAATTGTTAAAAGCAATTTTTTCTTCTTTGCTCCATTCATTATCATATCTTGGTCTTCCTTTTCTTTGCCGACTATAAAAACCACTAATATATCTAGTAATAGGGTCTCTTAAAAAAAAGAAAACTTTTTCACCTATGGGAATATCATATAGAGTAGTACTATGTGAATGCAATATGATAAAGTATTTTGAAGTAATTAATCTATTTCTCAATGCTTCTTTTACTGCAGTTCCACCTGTTTTACCAATATGAAGAAAATGAATTTTTTCTTTATTCCTAACCTTAAAGTAGTGCTTAATTGATTGAAATATTTTTAAATTCATTATTATTTAATTTTCCAGGAATGTTCAATTAAAAACTGTCTGGTTTCCGAAGGTAAATTACCTGTTTTATAAAAATTACCGGAAGTGACTTCAAATTTTATAATATTATAACCAGAATATATTGTCTGCCTGTTTTTTACCATGATTAAATCTATATAATAAATGCCTGTATTTAGAGGAAGCTTCGAAATTTTACATATTAGTATATTTTCTCCCTTGTTCAAATTAATTGTTTTTCCTGTAAGAAAATTGTTACATACAAATAATACATTATTTTTTTTATCCTTAAATTCCAATCTTATTCTAATATCTTTAAGCTCAATTTTGCTCAATAAATTCATAGCTATATTAATATTATCTCCAGAGCAAATTAAAGAGGATTTATTCCCTTGGCTTTCGATTATTACAATCTCTTTGGTTTCAATAATCTCATTAACTATTTTAGTATTAGTTGCATCTAAATTCTCATAATTTAACACACTATTTTCATAGTTCTCAATTACTTTTTTTATATCCCCTAATGCTTTGATGCCTCCTGATTCCAAGTAGATTCCTTTCTTGCAAAGACTTTTTACCGCATTCAAATTATGACTGACAAATAACACCGTTCTACCGCTATTAGCCACCTCATGCATTTTGCCTATGCTCTTTTGTCTAAATGCCATATCTCCGACGGACAATACTTCATCTACAAGCAATATCTCCGGGTCCAAATGGGCTGCAACAGAAAATGCCAAACGTACATACATACCTGAAGAATAATGTTTGACCGGAGTATCTATAAACCTTTCAACACCCGAAAAATCTACAATCTCATCAAATTTTCTTTTTATCTCAGATCTCTTCATTCCCAATATGGAACCGTTTAAATATACATTTTCCCTGCCCGTAAGTTCGGGATGAAATCCGGTGCCAACCTCCAGCAATGATGAAACCCTCCCTTTCAATATAGCTTTACCCGAAGTAGGATAAGTGATTTTTGACAATATTTTTAATATAGTGGATTTTCCCGATCCATTTGGACCTATTATGCCGAATACCTCTCCTTGTTCAACCTTAAAAGAAATATCCTTCAATGCCCATATCTCTATAGGTTTCTCCCGTGAAAAAGAAAACATATTGCTAAAACTATGCCGTAAATCACCGGCATTTTTGCCTATTTTAAATTTTTTTGACAGATTTTCAATTTCTATAATAATATCTTTAGTCATAAAATTAAATTATATCGGCAATATTTTTTTCCATTTTATTAAAAAACAAAAAACCCGTGATAAACAACATAATTATAACAGCGATACTGATAAAAAAATAATTACAATCCATCTGCAATCCAAATAAACTCCACCTGATACCTTCGATTATTCCTGTCATTGGATTTAAATAAAAAATCCAACGGAATTGTTCCGGAACATCCATTGTGGTATATGCAATCGGAGTAACAAATAATCCGATTCGTATTACAAAAGGTACAATATGCCTGAAATCCCTGTATCTGATATTTAAAGCGCTAAACCAAATACCGAGACTCATAGCTGACACAATGGTTAATAAAAGAAAAACAGGCAAATAAATCAAATTGAAACCAACGTGGTCCCGGTAGATAAAATAAAAAATCAACGTGAAAACAAGAGCAATTAGCAAATCCGGTAATGCTGCAATCGCCTTGGATGCAGGTAGAATAATCTTGGGAAAATATATTTTCTTTATCATGTTTTGAGCCAAAATTAAGGAGCCGGTACCTTGCCCAACCACATTGGCAAAATAATTCCAGGCTATCATACCCGTCAAGCCAAATAAAACAGGATTTATACCAAATGTATTGGCTTTGGCAACTTTATTGAAAACAAAACTTAGTAAAACGGCAGTAAACAGCGGTTCGATAACAGCCCATAGAATACCAAGTATTGTTTGGGTGTATTTCACTCTAAAATCACGGTATGCCAGAGTCCATAACAATTCACGATATTCATTCAATTCGTGAATACGTTGTTTTAAGTTTAAACCTTTTTTATTTTCTATAACTGTTATCATGTATTATCTTAAGATAACCAATTTACCAAATCCCTGTTTAAAATATTTTTTATCATTATCACCGGTTTCCATCAAATCAAATTCTTTTCCTGCAGCGTTTACTGCTTTTACTTCATATAGATAAATACCGTTTGCTAATTTACTACCGAATTCATCAGTACCATCCCAATACTTTTTTGTAATATTTTTACCGATTTTCATATCCCCCAAATCTATATTTGTCAATTCCCTAACTACTTTTCCTGATAATGTCATGATTCTGATAACTATATTTTCAGGAACATCCGTTCCCGTTAATGTGAAAATAAATCTTGTCTTATTGGAAAATGGATTAGGATAATTATAAACATTGGAGATTTGTTCCTTAAGAATCACCCTAAAAGAAATTTTATATTCATTATCTCCCGATAAATTACCGGACATATCGGTTGCCTGAACCGTCATACGGTATTCACCTTCTTCCGTAAATTCAGGTTTGTAAATCAATTGTGCTTTATTATTTTCTACCGATTCAGCAGGAATAAACTCAAGTTTATTATTGTTTTCAATAGGTTCTTCTATAATATTTCCGCTTGGAGTTACTATACTCAGTTTCTTAAATATACTGATATCATTCAACAACAGGAATTTATTATCATCTTTAAGCATAATATTGATCTCGGGTTTTGGAGAGATAATATCCCCATCCATTATATGTTCTGAATCAAAAGTAACATCCAAAAGAGGATTTTCATTATCCATACCGACAAAAAATCTCTTTATTCCTACATTATTAAAATAATATTTTTCTTTTTGAGTTCTATCCGGATTTACTTCCACTGTAAATTCATTCACTCCCTGCAATTCATTAGTAGAATATTCAAAATCAATAAAATAAAATGAATTTGCAGCTAGCGGAGCATATTTTTTATCCACTACAATTTCATCATTATTTTGTTTTTTGATTTTAAATCTTACTAGGAGGCTATCCATATCCGTAGATGAATTATTAAAAACCTTGGTTTTGAATTTGAATTTATCTCCAAAAAACAAAGTATCTTTATAAAAATAAGATTCTTCATTATTTACAAGAACTGCATCCGGAAGCTCTTGATACAAAACACGCCAGAAATCAAGATTAGGAGGAGATTTATCTTGCTTATCCTCTGAAAACAATTCAAATTTAATATAAGGATATTGACTGGCATCTAAATTATTCAAATCGTATTCATATATGGAATTTAAGCTATCAATTTCTGGAGATTGATTCAAACCATTGTCAAATTTGTATATTTTCAAATATGATAAATCATCACTCAATTTATTACTTTCTTTCCATAATAATTTATTCCATTTTTTAACAGGTCCAATAATAGTTGAAACAAATTTTCCGTTAGGAAAAGTGTTATAAGCTACAAAACTTGCCTCAAATTTACTGTTTAAGGTTTTACCTATTTGTTCGAAAATTACTCCATCTCCTTTTTTAAATACAAAAATATAAGGAACCGTACCTCTGGTTTTCATAAGTCGTATTTTTTCAGCTCCGTAACTTTCAAGAACACCAAAAATATTATACCCTACCTCAACAGAATCTTGTTCCCATTCTTCCGGAAATAAACCTATTGAACCATCATCCAATACTGTATAAATAAGCACTGTTGCCGAATCAGGCATATCATTTAAAAGATTTTTTATTCCTACACGATTTTCAATGGAATTCATTTTAAAACACCACGTATATGGACTAACGCCTTGTATATTACCATAATTACCATTAGGGTTTTTAAAGTATTTTTTTGGCCCTATACCGATTATTGTCAAACAGGGTCTATGATTAATAGGATTAAATGAAGCAAATGCTTCGCCATTAACAAACGCTATTATCCTATTGTTAGGATCATATTTTTTTCCTATAAGTCTTATACCTTTTGGATTTAAATCAAACACAAATTCTCTTTTTTTATTTATAGAAATTCCATTTGATTCATCCTTCAAATACTGATAATAATGGCTTTGATTCCAACCTTCCGAACTATTTTCAAGATATATAAATGAGCTGCTTGCCCATAGAAAAGGAGAGCTTGGACTGATACTATCGGGACTGATACGCCAGTAATATACCGTATTGTGCTCAAGGTTTATTCCGGGTTTCCAACTTACTAATCCCCCTTTGGATTTTACTTCATTTGTTTTTAGCAGAGGGCTATTGAATAATTCTGTTGTATCTATTTGAAAAATATACTTATTTGGCTCTACAAAATAATTATAAGTAGAAGCCTGCAACTCAATATCCTGCTTATTTACAATACTAAACTCACTGGGATACACTGGTTTTGCTCCATTATTGATTATATAAAAGCAATATTTATTTTCACCGTTTTGATCTGATAATTGATTATTATTTTCCGCATCCGGAGCTGGCAACTCTTCTATTTGATTTTGGGGATCTACATAAACGGAAATACAATTTTCACCAATTCCCGAGGTATAGTGTGTTTTCAATTTGAAAGCAACCGTCTTTTTTGCTCCCGGTGAAGCAATTTTTTGGTATAAGGTATCTATACTACCTCCGGGTAACTTTCTTAACAATTTTATTATTAAAGAATCCGATACTTTATAGCCCAAATTTATTACATCAAAATTGATTTCAAAATCATCCGAATTTGAATTTATAACAGCCGGATTGGTGTACACGGAAGAGTAATCTATTGTATAATCAGGTCCCGGATGAACATAAAGTGATACCGCCGGATCACCGTGATAAGTAAATTGTTGATTTAACGTTATAGATGCATCACCGGTATTATTTCCATTAATTTCAATAGCTTTTTGTACTATTTCACCCATTCCATGACCATAATATTCCGTTCCTGCAAGGGTATAAATATTTTTACCCAATTGAGCTAACACCCCGGTAAAACCCGTACCACTTGTTCCGGCATATACGACAACTCCTTTTTCATCAAGTACGAATCTTTCACTTTGTCCCGATAAAATACTAGTATGAATGTTTCCTGAATAACAACCGAGACTAAAAAATACCGGATATCTGTCACTTTGTATACTTGCGATATTAAAGTCCCCTCCGGTAACTCCCGAATGTCCATAAAAAGTTACTATTCCTGCACCGTCTTCAATATCATCGGTAATAAGTTGTGTAACAGATTCCTGAGATGTTCCACTTGACCTCTCGTAAGTATGCACATAAGCTCCGAATTTATTATTGGATATAATATTTCCCATTACTTTCAAAGAACTCCTAATACCGTTTATAATATCAGGAGAACCTCCAACAAGATGTATTACTTTCTTCATCCACATTTTATCATCTATGTTTTGAGAGTATTTCTGATAATTTTCATGAGATTTTACTTTATTAAGGTAATTTCTCACCTGTTGCCATGTTTTGGCTGCTATTCTACCAATAGGCATAATCGGATAATTCTTATTAAATTCAGCAGCAAGCAAATTGTCTGAACCGGGATATCCGTAAGTAGGTACAAAAAAAGTATTTAAGGGATCATTTAACTGGGTATTAGTCCGTATTTCATTGTATTCCAATCCTTTTCCAATCAGAAAAATATATTTTGGCGAATCGAAATATTTTTTAATAAAAAGTATGAAATCATTCATCCCCTGAGCATGCCTGTTAATACCATACCCAAATTGATCATAAATATCTTGGACATCAACAACTAATGTTTTAAAACTTCCTCCTTCAACCGAAGATCTGTAATTATCATATTCCGTTATCCAATCTGTTTGATTATCATCAATAAAAGCATCTTTTTTAGTAATAATTATATAATCTTTATCTTTATCTTGCAAGAAATTATGAAATTTCAAAGGAAGTAAATTATCGACTTGCTTTATCGTTTTGCTTATATTTACTAAAATCAAATCTCTTTCAGTATTACTAGGAGGTAACAAAAACTTAACAATTTTATTGTCTTTATCAATTTCCGGAATTAATCTTGTATTATTCTTAAGGTCATAAATAACAAATTGATCTCCGGTTAAATCAAAATCTGTTATTTCAAAGTATTTTTGAAAATTGCTCGCCTTTATTTTAAATCTGAAAAAATCTTTATTTAAAAAATTAAACTCTCTTGTATATTTTAAAACTATTTCAGATACTGCATTTTTATCATAAAAATCCGAATTATCATTTCCCTGAATAATTAAATCCATCGATGAAGATAAATCATCCAATAATAATGGAACATTAAATTCTTCACAAATAAACCCCTCTTTGGAAATTTTTTTTATCAGTTTGTTATCTAAAAGCATATCAATATTATGCTTTCCTGCATTTGTCGTTAATCTGACTTTTAATTCCGCATTTTGACCGTCATTATAAATATTGGAAGTTTTTAAAGTAAAACTGTTTTTTTGTTTCATTGGAGACCCATACCCTTCACCAATGTCAAAATTTGATCTGTAAACATGATTTTCCGAATCACGAAGCGGCTTATGAAAGTCAGAATTGAATACAGATTTCTCTTCATGATAATAATATTTTTCAACCAAAGGTAAATTTCCACTAAGATCATTATTTAAAGGCATAAATCTATTATTTGTTTTTGAATTATCCCATGTTAAAAAATAGGAAGCTGTATCCGTATACAAGCTATAGTCAGGATTGAATAAATGCGTCTTATCCCTGAAAAGATAATAATCTAATTGAGAACGGTTTTTCTCTCCGTAAAATTCAATATAATCATTGGTCCCGAATTTATCATTGGTTGAAGTATAAACGGGAACTTCTTTGCCATAAACAAATAATTGGAAATCCTTACCTGATATATTGTCAACATCAATACCAGCATTTTTCATTGTTTGATAGGTAATATGATAAATACCATCTTCAAATATTGGAATCTTATAATAATCTTTATCAAATCCTATCCACTCATTTCCGTATTTTATATCATCTCCATCAACAATCTGTGCATTTAGATAAAAAATTGAAACAAAAAATAAACCGGCTAAATAAAGTAATTTCATAATTGTAGTTTTTTTTATTTTTCTAAAACTTCTAATCGCTAAAATATGGTGATTTTTCCATTTCAAAAAATCATCATTAAAACAATCAATCTAATTTTAAAGACAAAGATACATATTATTTAAATAAGCAATATAAAAAACATTAATATTGTACAAATAAAACAGATATTTATGATTTTTAAACAAATACTTTTTTATTTTATTGTTAAAAAATGCAATTTCCTATATATTTTTAAAATAGTTTTTATAGTTTTGACCTCGTGTTGACAATTATTTCGATTTTTATATTATTAAATTTGCTCTATTGGTTGTTTATTTTTAATAAACTATCGCATTATTACCAGCACCAATACAATAATAAACCTCCTGCAACGCATCTAATTTCTAAAACAGCCATTGTTATTGCCGTAAAAAACGAAGAACAAAATATTAAAAAAAATTTACTCTCTTTTTTAAATCAAAAACCTTCCGGATACAAATTAGTATTAGTTGACGATTATTCAAAAGATAATACTTTACATATTATTGACAATTATTATCAACAATACCCGTATCTAAAAGTATTAAAAAATAAATATGAATCAGGAAAAAAATATGCTCTAAGCTATGCAATACAAAATATTGAAGAAAAATATTTATTATTCACAGATGCGGATTGTTATGTAAAATCTGAAAACTGGTTGGTAAAAATGACTTCACTATTTAACAACCAAGTCAAGATTATACTTGGATATAGCCCTTACACCGGTAAGACTTTTTTAAGTAAATTTATTAGATTTGAAACTTTTATGACGGCAGTTCAGTATTTTTCTTATGCGATTCTCGGTATCCCTTATATGGGCGTAGGGAGGAATATTGCTATTGATAAAGCGTTTTTCATTAAAAACAAAGGCTATGAAAGCAATTTTGATATAAAAAGCGGCAGTGATGATTTGTTTGTAAATGAAAATGCAAATGCCCGGAACACTGCCATACAAATAGATCCGGACACATTTGTATATTCAACTCCGGCTAAAACACTCAATGAATTTATCAAGCAAAAAACAAGACATATCAGCACTTCCTTCAGATATAAAATAATTCATAAAATATTATTGGCATTATATTCTTTATCTCATATTGGCGTTTACCTGTTGCTAATAGTTGGAATATTTTTTCTGCCATTAAAATTAGTAATCATACTTTGGTTGTTACGTATTATTATTATTTTAACCGTATCTTACCGGTCATTTGTATTATTGAAAGAAAAAGATTTATTTATATGGTTACCAATATTGGATTTTTTAATGTTTGTTTATTATTTTTATATGGGGGTATATTATTTTTTTGCTGATAAAAACAAATGGAAATGAAAGAGCAAATAATTTATAAATATTTTGATAATATTCAGGATTCACAAAAAGAAAAATTTAAAAACCTTTATGATTTATATGTGGAATGGAATAACAAGATCAATGTAGTTTCCCGCAAAGATATTGGAAATTTGTATTTACATCATGTACTTCATTCTTTATCGATATTAAAATTTTATGATTTCAACAACGGAGCAAAAATCCTGGATATTGGCACCGGAGGAGGGTTCCCCGGTATTCCATTGGCTATTATGCTTGAAAACTGTGATTTTACATTGATTGACGGCAAAGCCAAAAAGATAAAAGTAGTAAATGAAATTACAAATTCCCTGAATTTAAAAAATGTCAAAGGACTTCATAAACGTGCGGAAGAATGCAAAGAAAAATTTGATTTTGTTGTAACAAGGGCTGTTGCTTCCATTGATAAATTAAATATGTGGTCGTCACCATTATTGAAAAAGAAAAATACAGGACCTATGCCTTCCGGTTTATTTGCCTATAAAGGAGGAAATATCACTACAGAATTAAAACTTTTGGATAAAGATAATTATTATGAACTTAATGATATATATACTTCTATTCCCGAAAATTATTTCATAGATAAGTATATTATCTATTTACAAAGCTGAGATTTTCAAAAAATAGACTTAATTTTGTATTATAGTAACAATATTGATTATGAAACATTTGAAGATAAAAGTCACGGGCAAAGTTCAGGGTGTTTGGTTTAGAGCCAATACCAAAGAAAAAGCTAACGAGTTGGGATTATCCGGATTTGTAAAAAACGAACCGGATGGCTCTGTATATATTGAAGTATCCGGCAAAAATAACTTACTTGATGATTTTATCAAATGGCTGAAAAAAGGTCCTGAATTGGCACGAGTGGATAGTATTGAAATAGTAGAAAATGATATTATTCACAAGGAAACATTTCAAATCAAACGCTAACCACACAATTTTAAGCACATGAAAAAGATTATAATAGCACCGTCAATATTAGCAGCCGATTTTACCAAACTGCACAGAGAAATGGACATGATAAACAAAAGCCGGGCAAAATGGGTTCACATTGATGTAATGGATGGTGCTTTTGTTCCTAACATTACATTTGGAGCTAAAGTAATAAAAACCATTCGTGGACTCACGGATAAAATTCTTGACGTTCACATGATGGTAGAAAAACCCGAAAGATTTTTTGAGGATTTCAAAAAAGCCGGAGCGGATATTATTACTGTCCATCTTGAAGCAAGTCCCAATCTACATAGAAGTCTACAAAGGATTAAAGATTTGGGTATGAAAGCCGGTGTTGCTATCAATCCCCATAGTAATGTCTTGCTTCTTGAAGATATTTTGGAAATAACCGATTTGATATTAATTATGTCGGTAAATCCGGGTTTTGGAGGTCAAACTTTTATTGATAGAACTTATGATAAACTGAAAATCCTCAAAAAATTGATAGATAATCAAAATCTCAATCCCTTTATAGAAGTTGACGGAGGTGTAAAACTTGAAAATGCAGTTAAGTTATACAATGCAGGTGCCAATGTTTTAGTATCCGGAAGCGCTGTATTTAAATCCGAAAATCCTATTGATTATATAGATAAGATGTTGAATTTAGATACTTGATACCAACTAAATCACTATTGTTTATTCCAAATTTCAATCCTTTTCCTATACAGTTTTTGACTTATTTTCCATTTTTGCGGATCGAATCGAGACTCAAGTTTTTCTTCTTCGTCATCAATAAGCATATCGTTGAAAAAATCAATATGAGTTAATTTTTCTATACTATCAATAGTAACTTCATATTCTTTTAACGGTTTTTCACTTCTTTCATTAGGGATAAGAAATGCGATACCTTTTCTTTCGGGATCATCTATATCTAAAACGACTTTATAGAAATAGCGAGGTACTCCGACTTTGTTTTTCCCTATATATTTTACAATCGATTTATCCAAAACAGGACCGGTAACTATATACAACTTGTTATTTTCCCATGCCCAATTCCTGACATTTTCCTCCAATTCTTTCCAAATACCATTGTTGAAAGCCCTATTTTGGGGAGCAATATTACTCATTAAAAAACTTTCTTTCATCGCTTCTTTATTAAATGCCATATCTCCTGCTGGAACAAGGTGCCCTCTTGTATATCCTGAACCCTTATAGTCATAATATCCAGCCGAACCGGAGCTGATTGATTTATCTGCTTCAAACCAATTTGTCCTTTTTACATTAGGTATCCGGAGGCTTTCTTTTGTCAATACATAGGCAACCCATTCAGGAACCTCATATTTTTCATTATAAGAAAGCGAATAGTATCTGTGATGAATGAGTATTCCTTTATTTGATGTTGGAAGGTAAAATCTATTTTCAGGTAAAACATATTCCGTACCGTTGGTATCATCAAGATTATATATATTGTTTGAAGAATTATTGTAAAGACCAAAAGGATTGGTTTTTAATAAATATATTATCAAAAC
>Ga0256833_1000573_pt1 | contig 28418 bp, 27 predicted proteins | sample 356284metaG_FD_190535 | JGI IMG/M metagenome (GOLD analysis project Ga0256833, IMG submission 190535) | Hydrothermal vent microbial communities from Mid Atlantic Ridge, Atlantic Ocean - 356-284 | ecosystem: Environmental > Aquatic > Marine > Hydrothermal vents | place: Atlantic Ocean: Mid... | reverse complement strand
GCTACTGAAGGAGGGGAGGACGGACGAGGCGAGAAAGCTGGTAGAGCGGCTGTACGAGGAGGTGAAGGAGCGCCTGCCGAGGACCCGCGACCCGGACCTAAACATAGACGTCCTCCCGGTGGCGTTAACCCGCACCCGGCGCGGAGTGCACATCCTAGTCAGACTTAGTGGAAATGACTACGGGAAGCTGGCAGAGTCGATAGGCAAGGCGAACGCGGAGCTGGGCGAGGCGGAGCTAGCCGGCCAGAAGGTGAAAGTCGAGCTGAGGCTCCGGGGGGCGACCCCGCTGGAGACCGACACGCACACCACGGAGTTCTACCAGCTCCCGCTCCCACCGGTAAGCCTGCAGTACCTAGCGAAGACGGTTGAGGCGCTGGGCGCCAGGCTCCCGGCCTCGGGGCCGGAAGCGAGCCGGGCTACTTCAGAACCGGACCGGGCATTTACAGGTGAGGGAGGAGAAAGGCACCACCACGTGCAGATACATATGGGAACGCGTGAGGGAAGCATACACCCCTCTACTGTTACTAGTAAGGATAGTACACGGGAAACCGGCAGGAGGCTCAGCGAGGGAGAAGTCAGTAAGATAGTACAGGTATTAGCGCCGTATTGGATACAGGGCCATAGGGATAAGCTTGAACTTGCGCTTGTCGGCTGGCTATGGAAAGCAAATATTGATTACGATAGTGCGGAGCGCATAATTACTAGAATAACTGAGGAAGCTAACGACGAGGAGAAGGATAAGCGGCTGGCAGAGCTGCGCAGGCAGTGGAGATTGTTCGAGAGCAGGGAGAAGAAGCCCGAAGAGATACTGGGCAAGAGCGGGATAGAGCAAGAGCTCGAGGCGATTATAGCCGAGAAGTACCCGGAGCTATCTCCCGAGGAGCGACGCCAGAAAGTCTTCCAGGTACTCTACGAGCTTGAGCAGATACTCGGGAGGAGGAGAAGCAAGAACATCAGGGCAATGATAAGACCGAGCGTTTTTGTCGACAACGACACAAAGACGGGTATAAGAATAATACACGTTTCGAGGGACAAGGATGGGAACACGAGGACAACATGGGAGACGGTGCTCCGCTGGTACATCGATACTGTTAGGAGTGTCTGGGGGGACTCCGGCATACTGTACTCCATCACGTTTAGGCATGTCAAGCTTAGCAGGGTAAGGACGTACACGGGCACCCTCGCAGAGATAACCAGTAGGATACTAAGGGAGCTTCCGGGCACCGGGCCGGTTAGGCGGGAGGTACTACACGCCGTTATCTCCCTCCTCGTCGACGAGTTCGAGAGCAGGGGCCTGGTTAAGAGGGATGTCACCGCAGAGGCCCCGGGCCTAATGGCTGTCGACGGGAAGCTGGTGTTTGTCCGTGAGGGGCTGCTCGCATGGATTGACGTGCCGGAGGAGCCAGACCTTAATAAGGCTCGGGAGGCACTACAGCTCCTCATCAAGTTCAGGGAGTTCTACGACCCAGACAAGTTCGACACGGTCATGCAGTGGGTCGGGTACAGTGTCCTAGCGTATCCCCTCAACCAGGTCTACAACATTAGGAGTATACACCTGGCGCTGCTGGGCCAGACGGGCACCGGTAAGAGTAGTCTAGCCAACACAATAATATCGATGCTGAACAGCGTCGACCGTAATACCGGTAAGAGCGTTGGCGGGAACCTCAGTAGCTATTACAGGCTTGCTAAGGCGCTCAACGCTACAGCGTTCCCAGTGCTCTGGGATGAGGCCGAGAAGCCGGGGGAGGCGCTGGCGCAGATGATTAAGAGGGCCTCCACCCTAGCCGACACCCCTATCCACGAGCGCGGAGACATCGGTAGACAGTACTTCGGCAGGGGCACACTTATAGTTACCAGCAACGACTTAGACATACTCTACCAGAAAGCCCTCAGGGACAGGTTCATTACACTAGTGTTCACTGTGGAGGACACCCCCGAGGCCAGATTCGGCAGCAGAGCAGACGAAATGAGGCGCGAGTATCTGAAGACGCTATTCAGGTTCGGGAGGGTTGCGCAGCACCTGGGAAGGGTGCTGATAGAGGCGGCAATCAAGGTGTGGGAGAGGCTGACCGCGAACGACGATATCTACGTAGCAGTGACAAGGGATGGTGTGCTCGAAGTCGGGCGCAGGGTATGGGAGCTAGTATCCGAGACGCTGGGCGCGGAGGTGCCTTGGACTAGGCGGGTAAACTACATGGAGCCCGACTTGACGGAAGACCTTAGGGAGGTGTTCCTGGAGTGGCTAGCCCAAAGAATATACGATGTTGTTGCGACTGAGAATAAGCCCAACCCGCCCAAAGGCAATGTGTACGTACTGCTTCAGCGCCTCTACGACGAGAAGAAGCTACAGAAGCACATGGCGTGGTTACACGTAGACGATGAGAAGCTAGTGGTAACAGCCGGCGTACTGCCGGAGCTCAGGAGGATGCTGGGCAGGGAGCACGAGGCCGTCCTGAAAAGCATGGGCAGGCTGGCTGAGGCACTCGGCTTCAAGTATAAGACACAGTATGTTAAGGGCCGGCGCATGAAGGGCATAGCAATACCCCGTGAAGTGATTGAGAGGAAGCTCCTCACAGCCGAGGACATACTAATAAAGTACGAGGAAGAAGTTGAGAGGCTAATAGTTGAGAAGAAGCTGGAGCCCACCGAGGACGCTGTCGTCAGGTACCTAGTGGAGAAGGGGGTGCCGGAGGAGACGGCCAGGTACGTGTACAGGCTACTCCGCCTAGACAAGCCCCTACTCTTCAGCCAAAAGAGGTAACCAGCCCCGGGGCACCCGGTTACCCCGGTTACCCGGTTACAGACAATTTTTATACCCGGAAATCACGCTCTTCCACCATCAAAACCCACCCTTTTAACGGTAACCAGAGTAACCAGCCCAGAAAGCCCGCCCGCAACCCAGCACACGCCCCCGGGGAGAGGCCCGGTTACACTGGTTACCCTGGTTACCTTCCCGAGAATCCATCCCGCATGGGCGGACGGGGCATGGTCGTGCCTGGTCTTGCCTCCCCTCCCGCCATTATACCTATTATGATATAGGGGGTGGTGCGGGCGGCGGACCCCGGACGGTTACTACAGACTACACACTACGCTGTGCACGTATATCAGGAGGAATTGATGGTGCTACTACCCGCTACGGGCCGTGCCCCCGGCATGGTTTCCCGTGTACTATACATTATTATACAGAGTATAGGGGTGCGGCACACGGGAAAGATAGCCGTTTTGCGTTAGATTAGGTGGTTCTGCTTCAGCCAGCCCACGTAGAGCTTGAACAGCTTGTCGGCCCACTCCCGGGTGTTGAGGTAGTGTGCCCCGGTAACTGTTAGGCCCCTCGACATTATGAGTGCCACCGCATCCAGCGGTATGTTGTTCTGGTGGGCTAGCTCCTCCAGCACCTGGTTGGCGAACTTCCTGTACAGTTTTGCCTGGACCCCGAGCTTCCTCAGTTTGTCCTTGAGCTGGCGGTAGGTTAGCGCTGGTACTCTCATCCTGCCCGCTAGTGGGAAGTACACGTAGTCGGTGCGCTTGCTGCCCTCTCTTACGCCCAGGTAGTACCTGCACCAGCCCCGGCCGCAGTGTAGCCTCTTCTCCATCCTGCCGGTGGGGTGCTTCACAAGCTCCTCCGGCTTCCAGGCCTCCGCCATCCTCAGTATGTGTTTGAGCCTGGCGCCGCCCAGCAGCAGTACGTGCAGTGCGCCCAGACCCGCCCGCTCCAGTACCTCCTTGTATTCCCTAATGGTTTCGATTGGTACGGCCTCAACAGTTCTGTGCCTCGCACCACTTGTCGTCTTCAAGTACAGGAGGTAGGCTTGGTACTGCTCCCAACTCAATACACCGATAGAGAACAGGTAGTGCACATACTTCCTCCAAGCCTTAACGTGCTTGCCCTTCCCAGGCGGCCAGTCGCCCCGCTCAACCACACCAACGTAGTACTCCGCCGTGTCCTCGCTCACCCTGCCCCCGAGCCAGCACCTGAACCCGTCTAGCAGCCGGTTATCTCTCCTGGGCGCCGGAGGTGCCGCCACCTGCGTAGTTAACTGCTCATCAACAGCTACACCGAAAACCTTATCTGCCTGGCATGGGGCGCCGCCCTGACACGGCGGAGGTCCGGGGTTCAAATCCCCGCGGGCCCACCACTGATCACCACCTCCCAGCCCTGCTCCTTCCGAGTTAATCAAGTTAATCACTACACCCTCTCCACGGCTCTCATTAGAATTCCGTTGTACTCCTCTAGTAGGATTCAGGCGAGCTGGGACAGAGCTGGTAGAGCCGGTAGGCTACTCTGGAGTCAGGATAGGTGAGTACATAGCGTAAGCGGTACAACGATGAGACAGCCTTGGATGCTGAGGCTAAGTAAGAGGAACCACTACAGCTAGGATGGTGGCAGAGCCATGCTAGTAGTGCTACCTCAAGCTGTATCCGTACCCAAGTATTGACCTCTACTAGGCCTTATAGCGCTCACGATAGCCTCCTCTGCTTTAGCAGGCTTCTACTTTACCGGGACTCCCGAACCCTAGCTAGGGGCTCGGAGTGAACTGCCACCCTATTCCTAGTGCTGTAGATGAGCATGGAGGCAGCCACTCGATAGTCCATCGCTGAACCCGCCGCAGGGTACCGGGCCGAGTACAGCTTTTCGGCGCCTCTGGGTTCCCTAGCTCAGCTGGGTAGCTGAACGCAAACCGTGCAGCCCCCCATTACACCCGTCCACGTATAGCACTCATTCTTCAAGAGTAGGAGTCGACTCTCCGAGCCGGGCTCAGCACTTCTCTCCCACGATTATTCTTTAATTACATAATAATAGCCTTGTTGAGGTGTAGTCCATGCACGGGCCAGCGGCCATTACAATACCATTTAATGAGCGCTGGCGGGAACACGCGGGGGTGTGCGTGACTAGCGCTATAACATATTGGCATATGCCATAGATAACCCAACGATAGGTGGGTTATCGCCCCAGCGAGGGTGAGAAAAAGATATATGATGCTCCCCTCGCTCATATCTCCTCATATAAGGAGATGGAACTGCGCGCGGTAAGCGTGCTTATTTCCTTAGCAAATACATTAATATGCGGGGGGCGCCAGTGGTGTCTGCCCAGCTTATTCTTCGCGGCCGTCTTGCCCAACGCATCCTAGAGGAGGCTGGGAAGCTGGGCGTCACACCCGAGGAATACCTGATCGAACTGCTGAGCCAGGGCCTCGACCCGAAGAGCAGGGCTCTAGAGTATGTCGAGGCGGCTAGGGAGCTTCTCGAAGAGGCTAAAGAAGAATTAGGGAAAGGCGATGCTAGGCAGGCCGCCGAGAAGATCTGGGGCGCTGCTGCCTTAGCCGTTAAGGCCTACGCATCCTGGAGGGATGGGAGGCGATTAACCAGTCATGGGGAGCTGTGGGATTACTCGAGGAAGCTTATTGAAGAGCTGGGGGAGTGGGTTAGTGATTCCTGGAACGCTGGGAACGCCATGCATACATGCTTCTACGAAGGCTGGTGCAGAGATAAGCACGTCGAGCTATCGCTCAAGCGAGTTGAGAAGCTGGTTAGGGAGATAGCCTCCAGGATTAAAAAATAATGCTTGGTTTAGAACGGGTCTCCGCCTATAAGCTATTTATGTATACGCTGGTTAATGTTGTAAGCCCCGGTAGCCCCTAGGCATTATGAGGGCGACAGCATCCAATGGGATGTTGTTTTGATGAGCTAGCTTCTCCAGCACCTAGTTAGCAAACTTCCTGTGCAACTTGGCCTGCACTCCGAGCCTGCGTAGTTTATCCTTAAGCTGTCTATATGCTAGACCTGGAAACGCTAAACCACCAGTATAGCGCGGCACCGAGAAGAAGACGTAGTCCGTGCGTTCGCTACCCTCCACACGCCCAGGTAATACCTGCACGGCACACTACGCAGAGTAGTCTCGGATCCATGAGCTTCGTGGGCGAGTGCTTCACTGCCTCTATGGGCCGCCGGTTTCCGCCATCACTAGCGTGTGCTTTTCGATCCGACCTCACCCTAAAAGCAGTACGTATAGCGCTCCCAGCCCCGCCTACACCAGTAACCTCTAGTTTATAGCTTTTGTAGATTTATAGGATATAGTGGATGCCAACACCTCCTCTTCCGTCTCGTATCATTAGGCGTTTTAAGAAGTAGAGATAGGCCTGGTACTGTTTCATGGTGGAAAGTCTTTGCCTCTACTTCCTCCAGGTTTCTCATAGTTCTTCCGGCTGTATATCGTACCCACTACACCCCTGCCATACTATACCGTACAGGTCGCCAGCGTCTTGGAGAACCGGTGAAGCGAATGGAGGGAAAAGCTGGTGCCTAGAATGCAGGGATGACAGCTAGGATAGTTCTAGTCGTCTACCAAAAACCTTTATTGTAATGACAACAGCAAATACAGTCGAGGCCAGCATCCATAGGTACCGCAGGCTCCAATGCCTGTTATTCCCCGGGGTGAGGGGTATGGGCTTGTACTTGGTTAGAGCGGGTGGATCCGCGAAGAAGACCACGACGGGGCTATAGTTCTTGGGTATGGTGGAGTCGAGCCATTGGAGGGCCTCGGCCTCGCTCACCCCGAGGCGCCTCATCTTCTCAGAGTCGAATACCACCAGTAGGGGGATGAGCCTGCTACCACCAACACCCGCCACACCCATAGCCTCCATGCCACTCAAGTTTATCAGCCCGGCAACCCTAGTCCTCGCAGCCCACAGCTCCCTCCCGAGGGCCTCCTCGATCAAGACACAGTCTATACTAGTGTTAGCAACCCTCTCAGCAGCCTCCCTCAACCTCCCTAGAGCCTGGAGGAAGTCCTCGGGGACGGGGCCCTCCACCCTTATATCTAGAACCGTGACGTTGAGGTTCCCCACGAACCTGCCACCCGAGCGAAGCGCGGGCCTGCCTATGAAGTAGTCGGCCACACCCTCCCCCAGGAGATCATCTAGCATCCTGTCGACTGGGTCGCCGGGCTTCCCGAGGCCCCTGTACATGTAGCCCAGGAGCGGTAGGATACTAGTATTCACGTGCCCCCCGCCCACTAGGAGTGCGTAGAATGGATCCCCACTGTATAGTAGGAACTCCATGCGGCTATGGATCCTCTTCACCAGGAACCTGCCGGCGTAGACGTAGTCGAACGCTGATGGGTCGAGCGTAACATAGTACACACAGCCTCCCCCACCCCACTTGTATATGGAGAGGCTCCCAGCCCTGCCGGCAAACACGAAGCCCTGGGGGACATACACCCCAGTAGCGGCCACTGCGGCCAGCGGCGCAGCAGCTACTGGAACCACCAGGGACGCTACGACGATAGCGGCGATAAACAGCGGGCCACGCATAACGCTCACCCATGGGCTAAGGGTTTGACTCCGAATGCTTCCCATACATTATCAACGCTGAGTATGAGCGGGTGGTTAGCGCCGTCGGTATCTACGAGGTACTCCAGCAACACGGTCTTACCACCATTAATGTAATACGTTGGTGAGCCGCTGTCGCCGGGCCCGCTATGATTCTCCGCGTCGACGGCTTTATAGAGCACGTCACGCAACTAATACTCTTCAAGAGAGTTCGATAATTAGAGTTTTCATTTCTATTTTACCTATTCCCTCTTACTTCAGAATGAGAAAATTACGCCTTTAAGAGAATGATTTGGATCCCTTACTAGATTTAGCTGCTTGATAATACTATCCTGTGGCTATCGTATGCAGAACCGAGAGGAGCACAAATCCGAGACATATACCAGCACTGCGATTATAGAGCGCCTCCTAGGGTATCCGAGACTGGCGGTAAGACTCGAGGGAACCCCGAACCTGCCTGAGGGGTCGACGCCGCCAGCTATCGGCCTGCCGCGATCCATGTGGATTGGAGGTGGCGACTCTACCCTGTGCTGGATCTGACTCTCATTATCTTTGGTCTACCCATTATTAGCCAGTATTCTACCTGCACGCCGGGCTGGAGCTTAGAGACTAGCTGTGGATCCTCGGGCTTCTCTACTTCGAAGGTGTCATACGTTTCTAAATCCATTAGTTGCACAGAGTCCCCCATATCGGCTAGTACCTGGGCCAACCTCTTCTCTATCACCGGGATCTGTACTCTAGTATCTACCGGGGCTACAAGGGTCTTCTTCTGCCCGCTAAAAACGCCTATTGCAACTACGTGTGCCTTAGCACTCCCGTGCTTGCCCGTCTTAGCCTTAGTGATCTCCACTATTCTACAGGGCTCACCGTCTATTACAATATAGCTACCCTTTTTAAGTTCGCCGAGAGTCGCGTAGTTCACACTCACCGCGGGGCCACCCGATGAGAGTTCTACGGGGGAGGATTTAAAAGGGTTTTCGTTAAAGAGCTGGAGATGCTCTAGTATCTATGAATTAACAATCTGGGGATTCAATGCGAGCACTATGGAACCCTCCCGTGACTTGAGTATAAGGGCCTCGTTAGAAGCCAAGGCGGCGCAAGCCGTCGCCGCTAAGATGGCATCATAAGCGTGCTCCCCTACACCCTCGCGCCTCGTGTAGTGCCCCCCCAATATGCGTTTAAGGCTTCCAGGGTGGGTTTCCACAACATAGTAGCCCGCCTCAACCAGCATCCTAGCTAACACTATACCCGTCCTCGTGAGGATGGCCATAGATCTCATATTAAGCGGTAAGGGCTTACCGCCGAGTCGGAGAAGGATCCTCTCCTGGGCCCTAAACGGTTTTCCCCAGCTAGGGGTTATGGGTGCATCAATGCACACAACGCATATTCCCTCAGGAAGTACGCGAAGGACACGGGATAGATCGACTAGCCTAAACTCGTGCGTCCAGAGGATCCTCCACCCCCCGCTCCTTGAAATCCTCTCTAGGACGGCTATTCCCCAGCGGCCCCGCACTCCCGCGGGGTCGATGCCAGCCACCCTCCTACAGTCCCGTAGCCTTTGAGTGCTCCAAGAGAAGAGCAACCTAAAGGGTAGGGGTTCAGCCAATTCCGGGATCCCTGCAGCTCATGCTTTTATGGTCTTCACGATATGTAATCGAGCACAACGGGGAGGCGGGGCGATACCCCTGCAAGCTCTCTAACCGGCGCCTCCATCTTATCGATTAGTGATAGGAGAGCGGTGGCCTCATCGTCGTATGGCTCCCTTATAGTCCTGGGTCTTCTAGCTTTGTAGTCGTACACCCTAATGGAGAGTATTCTCTTCTTAACCTCCTCCGGACCCACGGCAACGATTATGGGGGGTTTTATTGTAGTTTCGAGCCTCCTAATAGTACCGCCTATCGAGGTTCTCGTGGTTTCAACCTTTGACGCCCTTATATCGTTATTTAAGAGTACATCCATTACACTATTCGCCATATCCTCTATCTCCCCGTCCAGGGGTGACCCCGCCTTAATTGGCATAACTACCACCTGGATGGGGGCTAGCACGAAGGGAAGCCGGCCCTTAAATGCTTCTAGATACACTCCCACGAATCTTTCGAGGGAGCCTAGAAGCGCCCTGTGTATCATGTAAATCTCGACATCGGTTCCATAGACTTCTCTTATAAGATCCTCTAGTCTAAAGCGCTTGGGGAGGTTGAAGTCGAATTGCATTGTTCCTATCTGCCACTCCCTCTCTTCCTCCTCAATTACGGCTACAACGTCTATTTTAGGCCCGTAAAAGGCGGCCTCGCCCCACCCTATGAAGCTTTCCACACCATAGCGTGACTTTATCTCGCTAGCTGCCTTGGATATCACCTCCTCCGCATTAATCCACTCTTCCTGACTGCCCATGAACTCCTTCCCTATCTCTTCGTGGTTCGAGAAGCTTAGCCTTAGCTTGATATTCGAGGAGTTAACGTCTATGTGGAATAGTTTTTCATATAGCTCCTTCAACTCCTCGAAGACTTCTACTATCGCGTTCACCGCTTCTTCTTTTGGAGTGAAAATATGCGCGTCATCTTGCGTGAAGCCTCTAACGCGAAGTAGCCCGCGGAGAGTTCCCGAGAGTTCGTATCTATGAACCTTACCTAATTCAAAAATCTTAAATGGAAGCTTTACCTTACTCCTATATTTTTCGATTAAATTCATTAAAATTAATATATGATAAGGACAATTCATAGGCTTTAAAGCGAATTCCTCGAGTTCACCGCCCTCCCCCTTAACGTTGAATATGTACATGTTCTCTCTATAATAGTCTATGTGACCTGACACCTTATAGAGGGTGGTTCTCGCCAATATGGGGGTCTCCACTACCTTATAGCCCCTCCTCGCGTGGAACCGAGTCAGGATATCGCCCAAGACAGAGCGTAGGATACCCCACCCCGTGCTGAAGAGGACATTACCCGAACCCGTATAGTGCCCGTAGGAATATCCAAGTTTTGGTACACTAACTGTAGGCTTAATTGCTATGTCTAGGTCGTATGCGTAATCCATGTGATCTTTCGCTCTACCACCACGATCGCCACTCACTCCCAGCACCTCCCCCAGGGCTTAGCCCCTGCGGGGAAGAGAGTCAAAACTTTAATTAAGTTCGACGCGATAAGTCCCTCCCTCTGAGAGGCCGACAAAGAGGAAAATGAAGAAAGCGAACCCCTAAGTTACGCTAAAGCCCAAGAATGTTTTACATGCGCCCCTAACTACCCCCTGATGGGAGGCAGGGTAAAGCCTTCAGGCCACCTACGATCTAGGGTTTTGAGGTGGGAGAATGAGTGCTGAGGGAAGGATCCTCGAGGCCCTGAGTAGGATAATGGCTAGGCTTGACGGCATTGAGAGACGCATAGAGGAAGTTAACCGGGCACTCCAACACTTTGCTTCAACTGTATACATACAGTGCGCATTGGAGAGGCTTGGAGGCAAGGTTCTGCGCAGCGGGCTACCTTCGCACATAGATGGAATTATATTGAGAAATAATAAAATATATATAATAAAATCAAAAATACTAAGTTCATATAACGACGCCGAGGAGCTTAAAAGGATAACCCCGCACATAGCAGCGTTAGTCTTAGACGAAGAAGAGAAGGAGGTCATCCCGGTTCTTGTAACAAGTAAGTATGTTGGGGAATCTGCTCCAGAAGGCGTAAACATAATAATATGCTAATATTTTATTAAGCTCCGGCATGGCCAGAAAACTCTGGGAGCCGCAATAAGAGCTTAAAGCGCCCTGCTCATAGGGGTTCCAGGAGGGGGCTGAGGGCCCGTAGCTCAGCCAGGATAGAGCGCCGGCCTCCTAAGCCGGTGGTCGGGGGTTCAAATCCCCCCGGGCCCGCCACAGGGGGTTAAGCGATGCGGGGCTCCTGTTTCTCACAGTAACTACTAGCTCGTGGAACTCATAGGGCTGACCGATAACTATATGATTATTATAGGAAAAGAATAGTTTTTAATTTTAGGACTCTAGAAACTCTTTCAGTGTGTCCACACACTCCTTCACTTTGGATTTTAGCGCTTCCCAATCCGCTTCTATTATCTTCCTAGGCCTTCCAGGCCTTCTCCTAGCACCTCTCTCCTTCTCCGATCTAACCACTCCAAGCGCTTCAAGTTCATTAATCATCCTCGATATAGTTGGATAGCTTACCTTTAGTACGTCTACTAAATCTCTTACAGCCACTTTCTTCTCTTCATTCTCGGCCAGTGATAATAGTATTTTCCCCACAAGATCGGGATCCCCTACTCCGAGGCATCTAGCTATGTATGTATAGAGCTTCTGTTTGTCCTCCACGGCCACTCTCTCACCCCTGTAAGAGATATAGCAGGAAAGGTTTTTAATATATAATGGAGCTAGTAACTATATTCAGTAATATAAATCCTAAAGAGGGTTGGCTAGTTTTCCCTTATAATAAAAACTATAGGCCGCTGATACCCACTCTTATCATTGAAATGGCGAAGCCCGCCATTATGAAGCTCATGAACTTCTCGATGAGAGATAATCCATAGGATCCCAGTATCTTCATTATCTGCCCACTATAATAAAATATTGGATATGATACTAATATATTTATTGTAGCACTAAGTAGTGCTATAACGTAGCCCTCAGTGTATTTTATGTAGAGGAGCGTTGAAATGCTACCTGGACCCGCTAACATGGGCACAGCTAGCGGTACTATAGCGCTCTCAACGCCCTCCCTGGGGCCTCCTATATGGATATCGAAGAGGCTTGAGACAGCGTAGACTAGGAGTATTATGCCTGCTGCAACTCTGAAATCGTTTATGCCCACGTCTAGCAGGTGGAAGAGATAGTCTCCAACGATTGCGAAGGCTAGTAGCATTGCTAGGGCAGATGTTAAGACCGTGTTTAACAGTTTTTTGCGTTGAATCTGACTAGGCAATTTTGACGCCTCAGCCGCGTAGAATGGCGCTACGCTTATCGGATCTAGCACTACAAAGAGCATTATTATAGACTTTAAGAGGGCGGCAACGTTCACTTCCCAGCACCCGACAGGCAGGTAGGATACTCGATTTTAGAGGCCAGGGCTCCTGTAGCGGGTGGAGTGCGGCATCTTATATTAGCACTCCATAGTCTCTCGTAGGAGGGCGCTATGAGGAGAGCGCCGGAAGCTGCGGAGCAGTGAAGAGTTATTGGGGACCTCTCCGAGCGCCTCGGTGATACGAAGGAGGGATCATGAGGGGAACGGGTTAGCGTGGGCGGGGATGAAGTAATTTGCACGTCCCTGAGGTTACCGATGAAGAGCCTCCACCGGGTCTGACCCTTTAGTGTGCCTCTATTATTACCTCTTTATCCTTGTGCACCCTTATCTTCGTCTCCTTACTCCGCTCTATGGTTAGAACGCCTACTATGAAGGGGTCGGTTATTGAGTTAATAGAAGTGGTGGTGTTTGAGCGTACATTAAGTTTTTCTACCCTTATAGGCTCGAAACCGGGTATTCTCACAACAACCTTATCTCCCAGCTCGCTCGATTCGAACTTCATAGTTAACAGGTCGGCTTCCACAGATATGCCTCCATCTTCCCTAATTCTCCTAATACTCGAGCCCTCAAGATCTAATCGTAGGGAAGCTCCGGGGGCCGATATCCTGAGGAGATAGGGGGTCGAATCCTCTACCTGTGGTAGCTCCCTGAACCTTGCGCTAACGTGAACCCTGTAGGGCGTCACACTCATTTCTAGGGCGTCAGCACCTAGAATCATAACATGAGCACTCTCATACGCCCTCCCAGCCACGTCTACCCTGCTGCCGTCAACCTTTACTGTGACGGTCTCATTGCGCGACCTCAAAATCACCTTCACCCGCCCCGGGGGACCTAATCCCCGCCTACAGTTATGGGTGCAGACCTTATTAGTTTGGCTCTATGAAGACTGAAACGTGGCGTGGAGAGGCTTGAAGGAGGAAAAGAACTCCGATCTTAAAGAGTTCGAGGACATACCAAAAGACGTCATAGAGGAGCTTAAAGAAGCTGAGAGGGAGATCGAGAAGGAGCTACAGAGAGGCATGCGGGGAAGGAAGCGGAACTATCCAACGGCAAGAGACTTGGCTGAGGCGGTTAGAGAGGCGGCGTTAAGGGCCTCTGGTATAAGCCCAGATGAGTTTCCCTCCATAGTTCTAGAGATTCTAGAGTCGAAGGGATTCTACACAGGCTTAATAACGGAAAAGAGGATATGGAGAACATATGAGACCCTGGTGAGAAGAGGGGTCATGCCAGACACACTTGGAGTGGTGACATACTAGCGTTGACACCGGGGGTATGTGAGCTCTGCGGGGAGCCTGCATACGCGAGATGCCGCCTCTGCGGGCGACTAGTATGCAAAAAACACTACGACCCACAGCGAGGGGTTTGCACCGCCTGCTTGGAATCCCTCTGCTCAATCTGCAATCGCAGGCTCTCCGTCACAACATGCAGCCTCTGTAGCCGTTTAATTTGCAGAGAGTGCAGCGTTGAGGTCGAACCAGGCATAAGGATATGCATCGCCTGCTACAATAGGCTACAGAGACCCCCAAAGACTACTCTGGCCGACCTACTAAGAAAGCCTCACTCCATGGAGAGCGCTGCACGTCTAGCCCTGAGCGTATTACCTCTCCCGCGGCCCCCAACGAGATACTGAATAGCCTGATGAGAAGCTAATTAGTTCACAGCTGAAGCTGAACATATTGAAAGGTCCTCTGCCACGGGGGCAGATGCGCCCGGTTCCGTGTTCTGAGTGACACCCCAATAATCCAGGGGGGATCCTCCTAAATACAAACTTAAGCCGGCTAGTAAAGGTTTTTGCCCCCTATGCCGCGGGGCCTGCATCTGGGTGGAAAATAGTTGGCAGCTGTGACTCTTGCTGCGTATTACGAGGATCTCATGGATAAGCTCCCCAGGTCGGGGCTAGCGGCTGCCCGGGCAATGGGGCTCATATCAAGGATAGCATCCATAATAGAGGGGGTCAACTCTGCCATAGGAAAGGCTAAGTGCATCGCCGAGAGAAGCACGTCATGCAGGGCTGAGGGGGGGAGAGTCTGCCCAACAGGATGCGCGGCCATATACGTAGCAGAGAATGCACTGTGGAAGTATAAGTCGAACGCCTTCTCCGCAGTATTTGAGGAAGGAGCCTTAAAGCTCTCGACCCGCGAAGTTACGGTACTTATCGAACGCGGCAACGCCAGAATATACCTACCCTCGTACGACGGCAAAGAGGAGATAGTAGTTGAGCTAAGAAACGTTGAAGGCATAATGAGGGAATACTACACGATAATGTATGCACTCAAGAAGGTAGAGGAGCCCCTGAGGAAGGCTGTGGAGGCTCTAAACGCGTGCAGCAAGGAAAAGCAGCTGGCCTGCTAGAGCCTAATCATGACTTACTCGTAGCACTCAAACTCAAACATTACATTAAAAACCCTCTCGGAGAGGTCTACACCGCCGGAAGAGAGGGCCCGTCGTCTAGCCTGGTTAGGACGCCGCCCTTACACGGCGGAGGTCCGGGGTTCAAATCCCCGCGGGCCCACCAAGCCCTTCACAGGATATATAATCCCTTTACACCTCCATTCTGAAAACTCAAGTATTCGTGGTGTACCCTCGATAATAGGCCTTGAGTGCATGCAAGCGTGGAGGCAGGTTAGAGAGTCATGGCGCGCGCATGGTTTTGGGGAAAGGGCCTTATAGTCGAGTTAGACCACGCCGATGTTTATAGTGTTAGGGAAAGACTAGTAGAAGACGGAGTCTATGCCAAGCTTCTAGGGGGTAGAGGCCTCGCGGTAAAGATGTGGATTGACGCCCTTGATGGGAACAAGGGCATCCCCCAGCCTCTGGGGGCAGATAACCCTCTTGTAATAGCCCCGGGAAGCCTTGTGGGCTCGGGTCTTAGCACAGCAAGTAAAACGGCCGTCGTAGCGCGTAGCCCGCTAACGGGCTTCTTGGGTAGAAGCATGACAGGAGGGCGGCTGGGCCTAGAGCTGAGGAGGGTTGGAGTCGACTTCCTGGTAATAAGGGGGGCCCTAGAGACCCCTGGCTTGCTCGTGCTAGACGATGAAGGGGCCAGGGTAGAGAGGGCTAAGGATCTCTGGGGCCTGAGGATAGGTGAGGCTAGAGCCCGGATCTCCGAGAGGTTTAGAGGGTACGCGACAGCACTGATAGGGCCTGCTGGCGAGAACTTGTCACGTATTGCTATGATCGACTTCGACGGAAGGCAAGCCGGGCGCACGGGGCTAGGGGCGGTTCTCGGGTCTAAGATGCTTAAGGGGATAGCCGTGAAAGGATCCCGCACCCCTATAATGCATGATGCCTCGGAGGCGCGTAGGCTAGCAAGGGAGTTGAACAAGTTAACATCTAATCATCCAGCGAGTAAGGCCCTCGTCGAGTATGGAACTCCCGTCATAATGGATTACACGGAGGCTGCATACGGTGTATTCCCAAGTCTTAACTGGAGGAGGAGCACGCTATCATGGTGTCCAGACAGGGACTCCGCGCGCTCCTCGCTCTCCAGGTTCGCTCCAAGCCTGAGAAAGGGGAGAAACCCCTGCGTGGGTTGCGCTAGGCCCTGCAGTCAAGTGGTTGAGGTGGAGGGGAGAGTCGTTGATGGCCCAGAATATGAGACGGTCTACGCGCTAGGGTCGAACATAGGCTTGTGTGACGCTAAGGACGTTGCCAAGCTGAATTACCTTGCCGACGAGCTGGGGTTCGACACTATAAGCCTCGGGGTAACCATCGCCTGGGCCCTTGATGCGGGTGAAAGGGGCATCATCGAGGGAGCTCCTCGTTGGGGCGATCTAGAGGCCATAGAAAAGCTCATTGAAGACATGGCGTACAGGAGAGGCCACTTGGGGAGGCTGCTAGCGGATGGCGTTAAGGCTGCCGTGGAGAGCCTTGGGGAACACGCTGCCCGCCTCGCCATCCACGTGAAGGGACTAGAGCTACCAGCCTACGATGCTAGGGGGCTCAAAGGCATGGCCCTAGGCTATGCCGTGTCGAGTCGTGGGGGGGACCACCTCACAAGTGGTGCATATGCCGTCGAGCTACCGGGGAGGCTATGGGTCTTCGAGGGGATAGACAGGCTGGCAACGCGGGGCAAAGGTGTTCTGGTGAAGCAGATGGAGGATCTCATGGGCTTCTACGATGCAACGGGCATATGCAAGTTCTCTAGATACACGCTCCACCCGGAGAACGTGGCCCCCTTCTGGGAGGCTGTTACTGGCATTCGATTAACGCCCGGGGATCTCTTGAGGGCTGGTGAGCGCGCGGTTAACATTGAGAGGCTGGTAAACCTCTGGCTAGGCTTAAAACCCGATGTAGACGATGATTTGCCTCCACGCTTAAAGAGCGAGAGAATAAGTGATGGTCCCTCAAAAGGTGAAGTCGTCAGGGAGGATGAACTTGAACTCATGAAGAGCGAGTACTACGCAGCGAGGGGCTGGAGTAGTAATGGGATACCCTTGAGGAGTACTCTGATATACCTGGATCTAATGGATCTACTGCCGGAGCATATAGTGAAACTCTCGTCGAGCACCCCTTAATCCGGTTCTATGGTTTTACAATCTAGCGATGGCTACTTCCTCCACCCGCTAAACGAGGCCCCGGCGTTAACCCGAGGAGGGGAGGTATGAAGCCCACCGCGGCATAGGCTAGAAGGGCCGCTAGAGCTACTCTAGCAGCGGCAACGACCGGGGCTGCATGGTAGGGTAGAACAGCTATGATCAAGACTGCAAGTAGCCTTGGAAGAGTGCCCGGACTAGGGTTGCGTGATCCCCAGCGCAGCCTCCTAAGATAAGGCACGGGCACGGCTGACATTATCATTAATCCTATGAGGATAACGGGCTTAACCAGTACATCACCTATATAACTTAGAAGCAGCACTCCCGCATGAGCAAACATGGGCAGGCCTGCGAAGTGCGTTAGCCGCCACACCACCCGCTTGACTAGTCTCCAAAACGCTACAGCAACTATCCCCCCAGAATAAGCTGCTAGCAGAGCCCTATCCAGGGGGCTTAGCCTAGGTGTAGCCCATGCAGCATAAACTATGAGTGGAGCCACCACCTGGGAGACCCTATCGAAGGCTCTATCAAGCATTAACCCCTCCTCAGAGGCCCCCCCGAATCTGCGTGCAAGCCAGCCGTCGAGAACGTCTAGGGCATATGCTAGCATTAGAATTCTAACTGCGAGATCGAGATACCCGCTAACAGCTAAGGTGATGGAGGCACCGGCGAGGACGCCCCCCGCTAGCGTGGCGGCATCGGCCGGTCTCAATTCTCTCCCGCCACCTCAAGGCCTAGCTCATGTAGCTTCTGCCTGATATAAGCACGCATCCTCGGGCCCATCGGCTCCCCTAGGGCTCTCCTGGTGAGCTTGCAGAATGAGCACTCCCCACCACTGCTTATCAATCCACAGCTGGGGCATCTGCTGAGAGGCTCCTTGGGTTTAGGGTAGTCCGTGTACCTTCTCGCTAGATTACCGAGTAATTGAACCTTAAACCCCGGCATTCTCGACTCTATGAAGCCCACAGCCCTCTTCAGCACTATTTCGACCTGCCTTCTGTTGACGTGAGGACACTCATCCATAGTGAAGGACGCCTTTCTTAGCATAGAGTAAATGAAGGTCTCCTTTTCGCTCAGCATATAGAGAGGCCTGAGCCTGCCCACGGCCAGTCCAGGTACTGTCTCCGTTACAGGGCCTAGCTTCGAGAGCGATTCAAGATCCTGGCTCATGAAGGCCTTTAAAGCATACGCAGCCATATCGTCGGCGTTGTGGCCCATAACCAGGTACGATGCACCCCACTCTACAGCTGCCGCATTGAGTACATACCGCTTGACTAGCCCGCACACGCTGCAAGGAGGCCTCTTAGTTAGCTTGGCGAGCTCTGGAATGCCGACTCCGAGAACCTCCCTCAGATCAACTATTATCAGTGGGATCCCGTGCCTCGAAGCCTCCTTGAGAGCCGCTTCCCTGCTTTTACGCGAGTATTCCCCTATACCCAGATCAATGTGGATAGCGGCTAGCTTATAGCCAATACTTCCCCTGAGCACGGAGAGGGCCTCTACAAGTGCCGCGCTATCCTTTCCCCCCGAGATAGCCACTAAGAGTCTGTCCCCACTCTTAACGCGGGCTCGCTCTAGTATTCTGCGTACCCTTCTTTCAAAGTAGTCCATGAAGTGATCCTCACACAGGTACCTCCTAATCGACCTAATATATGCCACTGCAGGCTTCCCGCATACGCTACAGCGAGGCCCGCTAGCCACCCGAGAGCACCCTCACAACCCTGACCTCGCTTCCATCAGGTATAACATACGTCTCTGGCACTGGCCTCCCATTAATAATCACAACCGCCTCTTCTGAGGTGAAACCCAGAGCCTCTAGGACTTCATAAGCCTTGATAGGGCCCTTAAAACTAGCGCTTCTACCATCGGGTACTACCTCTACTCTTACAGCCAACATCTCACCCCACAGCTTTGCAGAGGTGGGCTCTCCCAGGTATGATGGAGGAGTGGGGGTGGTGGCGGGGCCGCCCCTCGCGGGCGGGCTTGGTAGCGGGGGGTGGATTTGAACCACCGACCTCGGGGTTATGAGCCCCGCGGGCTACCTGGCTACCCTACCCCGCTGCTTTACCCCGCCATGTAGGGAGTTTGGCGTTGGCAGGCTAATAAAGTTTTCTACACGCTGACACCCTCTTTCTCGACATATACCCCTATGACTCGGAGCCTATCTAGCTTAGAGTATATGTGATCGGCTAGTGACTCGGGCTCAGAGAGAGCGTAGAGCCCGTAGGGGCATGCGAGCGCTCGCTCGCACCCGCAGATCATTGGGGTTAGCTTGGCTATTACGGCCTCGGAGAAGCGGCCTGGATATAGGTAGATGAAGAACGTCCTGCCCTCAAACTCGAAGCCTAGCTCTACACATGCACCAAAGGATCTGGGCATGGCGACTTTTAACCCTCTACTCCTCAGGCTCTTCCTCAGACTCTCCGCTATCTTCAACAACGAGTTCATGAAGCCCTCTCCCCCCCACCTCTATCGCCTCCGGGCACTCTACGGTATCGCCTTCCACTACTATTAGGTTGAACCTTCTGAGCAGGGAGCACAGCGAATGAACGGGTATAACTGCCCTCTCGCCGAGTTCTGTTTCTACAAAGGCTAGATTACCCTCTATCTTCACTTTAGCTTTGACCGGTTCCCTATCTAGCAACGCTAGATACCCACGAGTGGTTGCCCCGCGCGGGTTTAAGCGCTCTCAGACCCGATCATAAAGCGATTGGAGCGCCTATAAGGGAAGCAGGCGGCGATGCAGCTTTAAGCCTTCTAAAGCATGAGGGGCGTGTGCATCCTCAATTCACTGGTAAGGTCTCCTTCCTAGCTTTGTCAAGTATCTTTGAGAGAACGCCTGGATTCTTGACGTTGTGTATCTCATCCATTGGCACGTACTCGGGTAAAGCGAATCTTATCCTCGTCAACTCCGCTATTACTCCTTGCGCCTTCAGGTTAATCAATATCTTCCTCAGGCGATCCTCGCCGACCACTCCAGCGAAGATGTACTTCATCTCCCTCCATGTCAACGGAGACTTGGCTTCACGTAGCACGAGTAGCACAATGTCCTCTACGTCCTTATCACTAAGGGCAGTCGTCACAGAGATCCAGGGCTCATCAACTAGGGTGACACTGCGCTTCTCAAGCTCTTTCAGAGCTAGCTTCCTAAGCTTCTCTAGCAATGCCGTCCTCTCCTCTTTACCCATAGCTCCCCCGCTCCTACCACCTTCCGCGCTCTTGAGGCGGCCCACACTCTGGCTCATAACAGGTCTCACCCCGCCTACTCCATTTAACTGCGGTGGCACCACCTATATAAACGTTTCCGTAAATACTCTGATGGAGGCGTTTTTACGAGGCTGCACTCTAGGGAATAGGGCTAGCATTATATCTCCTTGGGATCCTACACACCTCAGGGTGCTCGTTGCTTGGTCTCGGCTGAAGTGCTAGGCCCCGAGGGGGCCACGGTGCTACTCTTAGGCAACGAGGCGATAGCGAGGGGAGCGCTCGAAGCAGGCCTTGGATTCGCGGCGGCTTACCCCGGCACCCCATCCACAGAGATAGTTGAGACGCTCTCTTACGCGGCGAGAAAACTCGGTATCTACGTGGAATGGAGTACAAATGAGAAGGTGGCCCTTGAATCGGCGTTTGCCGCGAGTATTAGTGGTGTTAGAGCGCTTGCAGCAATGAAGCATGTGGGACTTAATGTTGCCGCCGACGCTTTCATGAGCATATCCTACACCGGCGTTAGAGCGGGGCTCCTCGTGGTGAGCGCAGAGGATCCCAGCATGTGGAGCAGTCAGAACGAGCAAGATAACAGGTACTATGGTCTAATGGGCTACGTGCCCGTCTTCGAGCCCTCCAGCCCCCAGGAGGCCAAGGATATGGCTAAGGCGGCGTTTGATTTCAGCGAGGCACTCGAGACACCGGTGCTCATGACGCCGACAACCAGAGTCTCCCACACACGCGGCCCTGTAACCCTAGGTAAGCTGATGCCTGGCAAGCCTCTGGGGGACTTCTCGAGGAACCCGGAGAGGTACACGCTCATACCAGCGCATGCCAGGCTCAGGAGAAAGGCTATGATAGAGAGGTGGCTAAGGGTAAAGGAAGAGGTTGAAAAGCTTCCCTTCAACACTATTGAGGGAACCTCAAAAATAGCGATCGTAGCATCCGGTATATCGTACTCCTACGTTAAAGAGGCGACTGAGAGGCTCGGAATAGACGCTACAATAGTGAAAATAGGAACTCCTGTTCCAGTACCGCGGAAGCTCTTGCTCAAAGCTCTCTCCGACGCTACCAAGGTACTCGTGGTAGAGGAACTAGAACCTATAGTAGAGCAACAGGTCAAGTCCATTATCAGCGAGGAGGGGTTGAACGTCGAGGTACACGGCAAGGACTACATTGGATTCGAGGGCGAGATGACGCTTGATAGGGTAGCAAGAGCCCTACTCGAATTCAGCGGCAGATCCCCCACTGAGATTCCCTGGAAGCCGCTGAGACCCGTGCAGATAGAGCTACCCCCACGGCCTCCAGCCATGTGCCCCGGCTGCCCTCATAGGGCTACATACTACACCCTCAGGAGAGCCGTTAACTCCCTCCGCGTTAAAGCCATATACAGCGGCGACATAGGATGCTACAGTCTAGGGGTGCTTCCACCGTTCAGAGAGCAGGACACAATCCTGGAAATGGGTGGAAGTGTTGGCGCTGCAAATGGTTTCTCAGAGGTAAATAAGGACAAGGTTGTCATAGCTATAGTCGGCGACTCAACGTTCTACCACGCAGCCCTCCCGGCTCTAGCTAATGCTGTATACAATAGGCATCCCATGCTTGTTCTAGTTATGGACAACCGCGTTACAGCGATGACTGGAGAGCAACCAAACCCTTCAACGGGCGTGAATGCCCTTGGAGAGCCCACAACTCCAATACCTATAGAGAGCGTTGCTAGGGGGCTAGGCGTGGAGAAGGTAGTAGTATTCGACCCCTACAACACTAGGGAAGCCTTCAACTCCCTGAGGGAAGCGCTTAGATATGTTATAGAAGAGAAGAAGCCCGCCGTCGCCGTAGCGCGGAGGGCGTGCTCACTCTACATAGACAGGATGGCTAGGAGGATGGGATACGAGACACCCCTATATGCAGTAGTAGAGGATAAGTGCACCGCATGCGGGGTATGCTACAACGCTTTCACGTGCCCCGCGATAATGGTTAAGGACGACGGGAAGGCCTGGATAGACCCTGACCTCTGCACGGGATGCGGTGTCTGTGCTCAGATATGCCCGTTCAACGCTATAATCAAAGTTCGAGAGGGTAGCCCGGAGTGGTATAAACTATGGTTCTGAGGTGGTGACTGTTGCCTCGGAGGCTCAGTATACTATTGACGGGGGTCGGGGGCCAAGGTATAATAACGCTCGCGTCGACCATAGCTAAGGCAGCACTCCTCCACGGCGAGAAGGCCTTGGTAGCTGAGACACACGGCCTCAGCCAGAGAGGGGGTAGCGTCGAGGTTCACCTGAGAATGGGGAACGTATACTCCCCACTCATAGCCCCCGGCGATGCCGACGTCGTATTAGGGCTTGAGCTCATAGAGGCCGCCAGGAAGGCCCACTACACATCGGAGAACGGTATCATACTAACGGCGGACATAATACTGAGACCCGCCGTTCCCGGCGTCAAGGTTCCCTCGAGGGAGGAGCTTCTAAACGCTATAGAGGAAGCCACGGGAAGGAAGCCTCTCCTAGTTCCTGCTAGGGAGCTAGCCCTTAAGGCTGGGGGTACCATATACTCTAACATGGTAATGTTCGGAGCACTCCTAGCGACTGGGCGCCTCGAAGGCTTCGTAGATAGGAGCGACGCAGAGAAGGTCATAGGATCCCTAAGAAAGAGTGAGAACAACCTGAAGGCGTTCAAGCTAGGCTTCGACTACTGTAGAAGCGCCTGTACTAGCTAGCGAGGCTCCATTCCCTACTAGCGGCTCACAATCACTACTAGCCAGTTCGTAAAGCTCGTAGAGGTCTTTAAGTAATAGCCTCCTAGCGGCCCTTAAGAGGAGCTCCTCTACCCTATCCTCGTCACTGTCGCCTAGGAGAGCCAGCCTCTCCTCGATCCTTGCTAGGTCAGCCTGAATAGAGGCTATTTCAAGCCCGATTACCCCATCTATTCGATCACATAACCGGGGAGACACCACCTCAATCCCCAACTATTCACTCGCATAGCCTAGGTAAGGTAGAGGCGAGCACGTAGAACAGGGGTAACACCGAACCAAATAGGCCTCAGGGCCGCCTAGCCCCTCACACGGCACCCCATCGGCCCCAGCCTAGGGCCCGAAGTCGCCGCTCATCGGCGGCCCAGGAGTGCTTCCAGACTCTTCAGGCCTGTTATATCATCCCATGTTATACCGAACGCCGCAAGCACTTGCTCGAATGCTGTTTTAAGATGCTCAATATACTTGGACAGGTCGACCTCCCTCATTGAAGCCAGCTGAACAGGCTTCACGCCTAATCCACCCTTCACCTTAACAAAGGCCACTATGTCCCCCTTCCCTAGTCTGACACCATATTTCTCGAGTTGAAGGGCCGCCTTCACGTGCTGAGGAGTGTTTTTCTTATACTCATTCAAATCTTTAGTCAAAGCAACTTGGAACGCTAGGTCGTCGAGGGTATATTCCCAATTCTTAAGACTTCTATATATATTCTTTATATAATCTCTTATATGATTTATTACTATGAAAACTTCCCTTGGCTCCGAGAGCTTTTGCAAGAGCTTAACTGCATCGGAGAATGCTTGGCGTATGAAGACAGGCATGTTCCTCTTCTTACCCATCATCCCCTTAATTATAACTTCTCCATTACCTGTTATTCCTATATAGTTCTTTTTGAGTCCACTAAAGACTGCGACGGTGAAGACCTTATCTACTTCTAGGTCGAGGCCGTATTTCTCGTTTACATAGCGTATTAGACTCTCGAGTGCATCCTCGCGTGGGGCCCATACGAAAAGGGAGTCTGTATCGCCGTAGAGTATGTGGAGGTTTAGTTCTTCAGCTTTCTTCAGCGAATTCATTAATATTGTTCGCCCTATACCCGTCACGCTCTCGGCTAGTGCTAGTGAGAAGAAGTTGAATTGCTCATTGCCGAAAACTCCATAGCTGGCGTTTATTATAACCTTCATTGACGCTTGAACTACGTTGAACCATTCACGCTCTTCAGGGGATAAGTTGGGATCTTTGGCTTTCTTCTTATATATTTTAACTCTGAAGTCCCTTAGGAGCCCGACTAGCTCGCTTGTGATTCCTCTAATACTCTTACACACCTTGTGTTCAACGCCTGGTAGATCCTCTAACGCATTACCCGGGCAATATGGGTTATCCACGGTTTCATAGCTTAGATTCCAATTCTTTATTATCGACGGGTATAGGCTTGCGAAATCCAGGACTACAATATTGAAGAACACGCCGACAGGGGGTTCAAGCACTAGAGCACCCTGATACTTCTTATCCTTTATTATCGCCTTGGTGGTCCTTCTGCTACCTATCTTCTCTATGTCGGCCTTCCTCGGTATTAGGTAGCCCCTCCTCCTATGCTCCCAGTACATTAGACTCTTTATCCAGCCCGATACCTGTGTCCGCGTGGCGTCCTCTATTCCGAGTTTTGAGATACGCATCAACAGCACTATTAGGTTCCATACAAGCCTAGACTTATCGGTTAAAAGACGAAGGGTAAGCATAGCATCTCTCGCGTTGTATTCCGCGAGTAGGTTCAATGGGATGTTAGAGACTGTATCGGGAAGCTCTATCTTACCCACATTGAGTAATGCTCTAGCTATCTCGTCCAGCGTCTTTTCTCGGTAAGCGTTCCCGAAGGCATAGGCCTGCAGAGCTCTTATGTCGAATAACTTGTAGAGATCTACGTGAACCCCCCAGTTTATCGATGAGTGATCGCCCCCCACATTCAATGGGATCCTATCCTCTTGAACGCCTAGCATTAGGAGTCTATTGTAGAGGTATGGTAGGTCGAATGAGTCGCCATTGAAGGTAGTCAGTACGGGGCACTTAGAAGCGTAAAGTAGAGCCTCGAGTATTAGTGAGCGTTCGTCATCGTATATCTCTAATTCAAACTCACCCGATGGCAGCGACTCGAAGCGCTGAGCCGTGGAGCCGAGGAGGAATACTTTGAATGACCCATCACTCCTGGCTATAGCTATGCTAATTACCGGGTACACAGCCTCGTTAGGATCAGGCACGTGTCCCCTGCTTGGCGTGTATACCTCTATATCGAGGCTAGCTATACACGGCTCAGGAGGCTTAACCTCGAAGATGGGCACCCAGATTGACGCATACTTTAATGTCTCTGGATCCACATCGTGCCCTAGCACGGCCTCCAGCTTCTTGAGGTCAACATTGTTAGGATCCCAGCCCAACGGCTCCCAGTTAACGGATACCCTGTAGGGCATGCCCGGGATGAGGCTGTTATCGTAGACGTAGTTATGATGATATCTTATATCGGCCTCCCAAGCGCCTTCTTCTCTAAACTTCTCTCGTAGATACCTAACGGCTAGGGGATTACTGACTACGATCTTCGTCATAGTAACTTTTCTCCTCGCGATCGGATCTATCTTCGTGACTATATCAAACCTCTCAAAGTCAGGGTGCGAGGTGACGCCTCTATCAGGGGAACCTGCTTCCTCGGGGGACAGGCTTACCAGGAAGTAGGGTTTATGACCCGTTCTATCTACCCACTTGACGATCCTGTCCAGCTCTGGAACATAGATGAGTGCTACCGCCCTACCTAGCTCACCGTCATACTTTACATCGAGCAGATATCCTTCGGCGCTCTGAACATATGGCGCATCGAGTTCGGAGGGCCTATAGATTTCTCCCTTAAACTTAGGATGCTCTCTATCAGATTCTCTAACCCCCATAGCGCGAGGGCTTCCTCCCTCTACCTCCGCGTCCCTCCTCGGGATTCCATGTTGTACGCCGTAGCTGAAGTGACTGGATTCCTCGGAGTCTGTCTTGAGCGGAGAGGGTCTAGGGCTTGGAGCACCGGGTGTAAGGAGTTTTTGCGAATAACTATTTAGAGTGTTATCTGTGGCCCGTAATTGTGTACCTGATGTGTTCTCTCTTTTTTCGACTACCTTTTTGACTGACCCTTCATCTCCTACATGGCTCTTAGGGGGCTCTCTATATCCGGTGGAACTAGGTCTTGAATTATCCACCGCACTTTCCCTAGTCCCTGTTGCCTGCAACCAGTAGGTGAGATCACGCCTACTCTTGCTGCCACGTTGAAATGCGCGTTTTATTTTGCGTCCTCTGTTTTTATTAGCCACTGCGCCCCCCTATGGATGGGATTCGAAATACCTTAAAGGGTTAGCCACTATAAAGATATTTTATTTAATTTTTCATATAAAAACTTGATAGATAACAAACGCCTCTTTAAAAGGGATTATTGAGTAGATCTCAAAAACCCCTTGAGCCTCTATCCTTTATCCCATGCCAGGGTGGGGTTCTTGGGGAGCGAGTAGTGGATCCTGCCTCGCCTCTATGCAGCAGACCCCCCTGCATAGAGCACTGGGTAGCCGTGAGCGATCTAAGACCGGTAGTCTACTTCACCGCAATAGTCGTAGTAGCCATACTACTCTACGCGCTATTCGAGGGGTACAGGAGATGGACGTATGGAGGCCAGAGGATAGAGTATGGGCCCCTGAGTGCTAGGCTGAAGTACTTTACGAAGTATGCACTTCTTCAATGGAAAGTGCTTCGCCAGAGGTTCCCTGGACTCATGCACCTTCTAATATTCGCCGGCATGGGGTGGCTATTCATAGCCACCATACTTAGAGCTATAGAATCCGACTTTACAATCCCCGTGTTGCATGCGAGGTATCTCACAGGCAGCGTATACGAGGCCTACAAGCTACTCAATAATATAGCTGGGCTTAGTGTCATCGTGGGGAGCACTATCGCTATCATAAGGCGCGCCTTGAAGCTGACACCTAATCTTCCGCAGGACAGGGTATACTACGCGGTTCACATAGGCTTCCTAGTAATAGTAGCTACGGGTTTCTTCTTAGACGGGCTCGCAGCAGCCCTAACCCCAACTAGGGCTCCCTACGAGAGACCTTGGTGGGATCCCGTCGGGTTCTACGTAATGAAATGGGCCTCTCACCATACAATCGAATACATAAAATCAATATATAGGCCCCTTTGGCTATTCCACTTCTTCCTAGCGCAGTTAATGCTGGCGTTGATACCCTACACAAACCTATGGCATATAGCAGCGGCCACACTAAACGTTACCTTAGCTCGTTTAGAGGCCCCGGTCAAGGCAGCGTACAAGGCTATAGACGACATAGATGAGAGGATAGAAGAGGGCAAACCCCTAGGAATAGTAAAGCTAGCTGATACCACGTGGAAGCAGAGGTTGGATTTCGAGGCCTGCACATCATGTATGCGATGCACCAACGCTTGCCCGGCCTTCGCTAGTGGCAAGATCCTGAGCCCACGCAACATCATGGTTAAACTACGCGATGCGATGTATGAGGGGAAGTGGGGGGCCGAAGTCACTAGCGATGAAATGGGGAGGCTTAAGATAGACCCCGAGGAAGTGTTCAGCTGCGTAACCTGTGGAGCGTGTGTTTACGAGTGTCCCGTACTCAACAATCAAGTCGAGACGATAATTGACATAAGGAGAGGACTCCTATCCGTGGGCAGTGAGGAGGTTCCCGAGGACGCCCAAAACGCCCTCTACAACATAATGCAGCAGGGTAATCCCTTCGGCTTCAACCCTGCTGATAGGGAGGAGTGGATACAATCACTGGCAGAGAAGTTTGGTGACGACATAATAGCTAGGGAAGGGGAGGAATACGATTATCTTTACTGGATCGGCTGTGTGACCAGCTACGACCCCCGTATAAGGCCCGTCGCGGAGAGTGTGATAAAGATACTGAGAAACGCGGGCTACAAGGTAGCAGTTCTCATGGAGGAGTCTTGCTGCGGCGAACCCGCGAGAAGGCTAGGTGAGGAGACGCTATTCGTCGAGATAATGAAGCAGAACCTAGAGCTACTATCTAAATACAAATTTAAGAAACTCTTAGTGAACTGCCCACACGGATACACCGTGTTCAAACACGACTACAAGAGTTACCTAAACTACCTACGCTCGAACGAGGAGACCAAGGAGTTAGCGGATTTCCTAGAAAAACTTGAGGTAGAGCATCATAGCCAGGTATTGGCGAGACTAATAAAGGAGGGTCGCGTGAAGCCCTCCAAGGAGCTTAAGCTAGCCGTGACATACCACGACCCATGCTATCTCGGCCGCTGGAACGGGATCTTCGATGAGCCCAGACTAGTAATCAGGAGTATACCGGGTCTACGATTCATAGAAATGCCTAGGAACAGGGAGAGAAGCTTCTGCTGCGGAGGTGGAGGAGGCCATATGTTCTTTGAGATAAAGAGGGGCGAGAGACTCTCCAGGATTAGGGCTAAGGAGGCCGCTGATACAGGGGCTAAAGTGGTCGCCGTCGCATGCCCCATGTGCAACACTATGTTCAGAGCTGAAGCTGACGAC
>Ga0256833_1000572_pt1 | contig 28422 bp, 34 predicted proteins | sample 356284metaG_FD_190535 | JGI IMG/M metagenome (GOLD analysis project Ga0256833, IMG submission 190535) | Hydrothermal vent microbial communities from Mid Atlantic Ridge, Atlantic Ocean - 356-284 | ecosystem: Environmental > Aquatic > Marine > Hydrothermal vents | place: Atlantic Ocean: Mid... | reverse complement strand
CAGCGCTGGAGCCTCCAGGTAGGTGCAACAACCCACTCACCACCTGGGCGACCGTCGGCCTCGGCCATCTAATTACATACTATCACATCAACACTAGTATCCTCTGCAACCCGCACATCACAAACCTCTCGAAAACCCGCTTCACAATATCGATAACGAAAGAGCGCTATAGTAGCCGGCCCCGACTAATCTTCCAGGTTAAATACTTTAAAACTACAATAATAGCGCCATGCACGGTCTACGGAGGCCGCTGCTCGGACTCCTTCACACTATTCTCTAATGGAACGATACGTGTATTCGTAACCCTAAACGCCACCCTGAACGGCGATGGATCCTACAACGCAACAGTAATCTACTACATAACTCAAAAGGTCCCACAGGGCCTCTACGTCGTCTACAACCCTTACGCCACGAAGGTTCACACTTTCCTACCCCATGTAGAGCTTGACTACACTAAGAACCTCCTAGGGCTACATGCGTCGAATGCAGAGTTCGACAGCGCTACATCAACATGGGTGGCCCTGTATTACTGGTACACGCCCTCATCCGACGGGGTCTACGTCCACAGATCCTCCAGTATATACTACAGCGTCAGGGCCGACTTCTACAGCCCCGACGGGAACGTATCCCAGGTTATTGGCTGGGTTCTATATCCTGCACTTATTTTCACCCCCTAAAAGCTGGATTTTTTCCGCATCAGGGACTTGCTGGCCGGTCTAGTCTCCCACCCATCTTATTACCTGGCCTAGGCTAGTGGGGTGCGAGGCTTTGGGCGACATCGTTAGCGTGATACAGGATCTCACGAACAGGATAACCGCCATAGCGTGGGCGCTATTCGTGCTTACCTGGAGCATAGGCTGGACCCTAAGGGGGTCTCCGATACCCTTCAGTAGGCTCAAGAGGACAGGCTCGAGCCTCGTTGAGGATTCGATATGGGCTGCCTTCTGGCTAGCGGTTGGGAGCTCCCTCTTCGCGTTCATAGCGTACCTAGTGCAGCAGATCATAGGCTCCTAGAGGGATCGGGGCTATGACTCCCATAGGCTACCTACTCCTGGTAGCCTACGAGCTGATCTGGCTAACCTTCACGCTCGGAGTCCTAGTGCTGGCGCTGCCCGTCCCGCTACGCGGCCTCAAGGTGTGGGGCGGTAGGATGATCGCGGACAGCATTGCGGCCTTCATCCTGTTATCGGCCTATACGACGCTAGTGAACCTATCCAACGCCATCCCGCCCCTTCTTGGCTGGTCGTGGGACGGCTTCTACCAGTGGTACACCTCCTCGCTCACCCTCGTGGTGGGCGTGAAGACGCTCATTGCATCGCTACTCGCAGCCGCCAAGACCTTTAACATGGCGCAGCTGGCCTCGGCCCTTCTATCCCCGATAGATAGAATATCTACGATAATGCTCCTAACACTGCTAACCGTGGGGGCCCTTGCCTCGATAGTGAGGACGACGTACACGTACCTGGCGGCCCTCGGGATAGCATTGTACGCGATGCCCCTCCGCGTGGGGAAGAGCGCTGGGGCGTGGCTCCTCTCCTTCGCAATAGTCTTCAACGCTGGCCTCCCCCTGCTACCGCTGTTCCTATCCAACTCGATGGGCGGCCAGAGTAGCATACCCACAGGGCTGGGCGCCACCTTCGCCCAGGTCTCCATCGAGTCCTATAGCGGCGACCCCGTGACTTCCGGTTACGTCGAGGTCTACGCCCCCGTTAACGGGACGCTAGAGCGTGTGGCCCTATACCACATCTCCCAGGACGGGCTCCTCCGGGGGAAGTACGGGTCGGGCTACGTGTCAATGCCCTCGAGCGCGCCCTCCTACTGGCTCCTGGTGATCGACTCGGTCTACATCCCACTCCACCCGCTCCCCCTAAACGGCACCGACGCCCTCAACCTCACGGAATCCGGGTACACGGGCGTGCTCCGGGCCAGCAACCTGGTCTACCAGAGGGGGTACACCATAGCATACTACTCGGACGGGTCGGTGGACTACCTATCCGCGGGGCCCTACGGGTTCAACCTGACCATAGAGCTACCTCAGGGCGAGTACGTCGAGGTACTCACCCCCAGCGGGTGCTCGGCCTCCATCACGTACAGCGGGGATGGCCAAGTAGAGGAGGGTAGCTGGGAGTGGGCGGGGCTAACCGGCTCGTACCTACGCTACACAGCGCTAGCAGGCGGCGTGCACACTCTCAGCGTGGCCATAAGCGGCTCCTGTAATGCCAAGCCCGAGATGCCGCCCCAGGAGGACTACGCCCTCGACTACCTAGGCCTCGCCAGCATATCGGTCGACCGTGTCCCAAAGATGCTCCTTAGCCTCATACTCCTACCCTCGATCTACCTCTTCATGCTAACGTCGCTGACCGCCGCCCTCGCCCGCTTCCTCGGCGGGCGCGAGCGCTTCCTGCCCAGGCTCTGAGGTGGCCGGGGCATGGACCCCTTTCTACCATTGATCGCGGCCCTGAGCGTGTCAAGCCTCGCGCTACTTCTATACAATACGCTCAGGGCCAGGCTCCCAGCCCCAGCCGTCGAGGCCTCCCCAGAGGGGGGCGGCTTGAAGCTATGGATAGAAGGCCGCCCATACAAGGGATACGTCTACGTTGCGCGCCGGCTACCCCAGCCTGAGAGGGATCCCGGCCGGAGGATAGTTAGGATAGCCAGAGACGTCGGAGCAAGCGTGACGGTCATCTCCTCACTATACAAGGTCCCGCGTGATGCTATAGTGTCCAAGATAGAGGCTGCGCTGGGCCAGCTAGAGGCCGCGTACGCTGTCACGAGGTCAGCCAGGCTCCGGAAGCAGCTGGAGGCTGCTGAGAGGCTGCTAGACGAGATAGCTGGTGGCGCCTCCTACTGGGGCGCCTTAGCCCTGATAGTGTGGGCTGGCGAGGGCCCGGAGGGGGTGGCACAGGCAGAGGCGTTCCGGGCCCTCGTCGAGGCCGACCTTGGCGTTAGGCTTGAGGCCGCCTCGGCTAGTGACGCTGCGAGGCTGCTGGCCCCGCAGCCGAGTGTTGAGCCCCTGAGCGGTGTTCCCATCGTGCCCATCCTGGGCGGGGGGGTTGAGGGCTACCCGGTCGTTCTCGGCTGGCAGGTTGGGCTTGACAATGAGGTTGTATCACTATCGTTCCCCGAGGACTTCGAGGCCCACGTGGGCGTGGTTGGCCCTACTGGCAGGGGTAAGACCGTGCTACTAGCTGGCCTTGCCTCGCAGCTGGGGTTCTACAGTAGCTCTACCAGCGGCCTAACGCTGGTTGTCATAGACCCTAAGGGGGACCTCTCGGAGATGCTATCAAGCCTTGCTTTGGAGAGGGTCTACTCTGGCGCGCATCCCGGCGAGTACGTCGAGGTGATAAGATCCCTGTGGGAGGAGCAGAGGAGAAGCCGCAGGGGACGCGTGGCCGTGATAGTAGACGAGGCGTGGAGGCTCATGAGGGTGGCGCCGGAGCTTTTCGAGGAGATAACGAGGGAGGGGCGGTCCCTGGGCTTCCACCTGGTATACGCAGTCCAGGAGCCGGGGGATATACCCCGACCGGTCGCAGACAATACGGCCACGTACATCGTCTTCGGAGGCTCGACCCGCTCCTACGCCTCAGAGGCGGCGAAGCTGGGCCTCGAGGGCCTTGAGTCTGAGATAATGTCGCTACCCGTAGGCGAGGCGATCCTGGCTAGGAGAGGCTCGAGGCCCCTAACCGTGAGGGTGATCAACTTCGCAAAACTCCTTAAACCCGCGCGCCACCAGGCCCGGGCGCTGGGGAAGGGTGAGCGCGGTTGGGTAAGCGGCTAAGGCAGCAGAGAATGGGTCGGGGGACACCCACCTTCAGGAGCCCGGGCCACATACACCCGGGCCCCGCGAAGTACCCGCCGCTCTCTAGCGAGACCTACAGGGGTAGGGTCGTCGAGCTAATACATGACCCTGGCAGGTACGTTCCGCTCGCCCGTGTGGTGACCGAGAAGGGTGGCGAGTTCCTTATACCAGCGGCCGAGGGCATGTACGTAGGCCAGATTATAGAGATAGGCCCGAACGCCAAGGCCGAGCCGGGCAACATAGTCCCCCTGAGCCAGGTGCCGGAGGGCACCGCCGTCTATAACATAGAGCTGATCCCGGGCGACGGGGGTAAGCTGGCCAGGCAGGCTGGCAGCTACGCCCTGGTCGTTGGCAAGATGGGCGACAAGGTGCGTGTGAAGCTGCCGAGCGGCAAGGAGAAGGACATCCCCGCGGCTAGCCGCGCAACGATAGGCATCCCCGCTGGCGCTGGGAGGGTTGAGAAGCCCCTAGTCAAGGCTGGCAACGCCTACTACAAGTGGAAGGTCAAGGCCCGCAAGTGGCCGCGGGTCAGGGGTGTCGCCATGAACGCTGCGAGCCACCCCTTCGGAGGCGGCAGCCACCAGCGCAAGAGCCACCCGAGCACGGTAGCCAGGGAGACGCCGCCGGGCAGGAAGGTGGGCCACATAGCCGCGAGGCGGACCGGCAGGAGGAAGAGGTAGCCGCGGGGGCTCTACGGCTATAGTCCCACCAAACCCTCGTAGGCCCTAATCAGCCTGCAGGCGACGCTCCACGCGGGGAGGGGCTCTCCCCCCGCTATGCTATACCTCACCTCTGCCTTCCTCAGGGTGCTCCTCTCGAAGTCGCCCCGGGGGAAGGCGCCGACACCTATAACTCCCCCCAGACCCAGCGCCTTCGAGACTATCTCCTCCTCGCTCGCCGGCACCCCCCTCTCCCACAGGAGCACCAGCGGGCCCTTCTCCTTTAGGAACTCCGAGAGGCTTCTGTACCCCCTCCATATGAGGGGTCTACCCTGGGGAGGCACCCTCCCATCCCGGATGAGGTGGGCCATGAGCCCCCGGAACCTCTCGTAGTTCTTGGGTATTCGAACGTCCCTACTGAAGGCGTAGACTTCTCCCCTTACTGTGTGAACGTAAACTTCCACAAGCCCACGCCTCCCGGCGAGGGACTCTAGGAGAACTAAGAGCGTGGTATGAACTATGTCAGGCCTGCCCCTCTTCCACTTCCTCGACAGAACCCCCATAGCGTTGTAGTGGAGACTCTTATCCAGCAGCATCATAGACGGATCCACGCCATACCTGCGCGCGCTCCTCCGCACCTGGGGGTGATACCATAACTCCTCTGGCACGGTCTCGAGGCCGCTCTCCAGGAGGACTACCCTAAGGGGAGGCACCCCACTAGAGCTAACCCCCTCCACTCCACAGCTCCCTCCTGAACGCTTCGAGAAGCCTAGGCTCTCTCCCCATGAATGTGGCCGCCAGGACGGCGTCACCGCCGCTCTTCTCCCTTACACTGGCGAGTATCTCCTCCACCCTCCTATCTCTAGCCATGTGATGGTCGACAACCACGACCCTCGGCTTGACGACGCGTATTAGGGTTGCGAGGTTCTCTAAGCCTCTCCTCACGGCCTCCACGGGCACCTTGTAGCCCGCAAAATAGGTGGGCGGCCCGTCTATGATGACAACGTCCGGCTTCTTTATGCCTATAAGCCACTCTAGGGCCTCGTCATCCACGGGGCCCTGCACGTCGCTGCCGAAGACTACAGTGCCCTCATCACACTCCAACGCAACCATGACGACCCTGCCAACCTTAGTGCCGGGCTCCCCGTGCCACACGGGCGGGGAGAACCTTATCCTAACGCCCTCCACCTCGTATGTCATGCCGTCCGCTACCCTGACATCGGCCCTCTCGCTAACGCCGCCCCTGACTAGGAACCTGTGAGCCCTGATCCGCTGGCTCACATTGATGAACTCCTTTGGGTGCTTTACAAACACCGTCTTCCCATAGTAGAGCTCGGGCTCCCCCGCCATGTAATGGTCGTAGTGGTAGTGGGTTATGATAGCGATCTGGGCCTCCCCGAGCCTCCTCCTTATCAGGTCTAGTCTGCGTTCAAGCTCTTCTACCTCAACCTCGTGAGGCGGCAGCCCATACCTCCTAGGGGCGAGGCTAGCCCCCAGGTCGACAGCTATGGCCAGCCCGCACATCTCAACGAAAGTCGCGAGGCTTCTTACCCCCATGCTGTCAGCCGCCAGGATCTCCACCTTCACCGCCGACCACCTCGACGTGAGCCTTCCTGGCAGCTTCCAGGAAGTCCTCCCACGACACTGGCAGCCACCGTACTATGTCGTAGTACTCACTTTCACGTATAACCCGCCTACCCCCCGAGGGCCTAGACCTCTTCATCACCTCCACAAAGAGCCTCCTCGCTATGTCCCTCTTAGTCATAGATGACACGACCGCCCTCTCCACGTCCCCGTTATAGACGAACATCGCTTTAAGTATGATCTCGACTATACGATTGATCCTATCGGGTACACCTATAGTCGACCCTCTCAGCGTTATTTTCTTGGGCACGCCCCAGGGCACCATCCTGTCCAGAACCCTGCTGACACCCTTCCGAGGCGTCAGGTCAACAATGCCCCCGATGACGAATGCGTCCGCCTTCTCGAGGTCGCGGGCCGTAAGCTCCTCCGGAGCGTCGGGCCGTAGTATGATGACCTCCTCGGCCCCCAGGCTCCAGAGGAGCTCCGCGGGCCTAGCCGACGTTATGAAGGCCTTGTTAGACCCCATTACCTGGTCGAGCTGCTCCCTGACTCCCTGCTGCACGCTGGTGACCGCTAGGTGCCGGTCCCAGAGAAACTTCCTGACGGTATTGAGAGTCATGGACAGTTGTATGCGGAGCCTCGACTTCTCCTCGTCGGTGTGGAGCCTCCAGAACCCCAGGTCTACTAGGAAGAGGGGGAACGGCGGGTCTGGAAGCCTGGCCTCCAGGTCCCTCCAGCTGGCCTCGCCGTTGTCGCCCCTTATCTCGCACTCGTACTCCTCGTCGCCCTTGCCCAGATGGATCCTTATCGTCCTCCCGCCATACTCGTCGACTGCTGCAACCCTACCCCGGCCAGGCTCCCTCTTTATGTAGTAGTCATTCACCAGTATCTCCACAGCTAGATACTGGAGTTTCCCCTCCACAACGCTACGGGGGGTAACCCACACCCTCGGCTTCACCGAGTAGCAGCTAGTGTCCACCAGGAGGCTGCCGAGAGCCTCGCGGGGTGTCACTGGACGCTTTGCCAACTATTCGGGCACCCCGCTGGGGATGTCACTTCAGCCACTCGTCGAGGGTGCGGGCTCTGGCGCCTTTTCTGCCGAACCCGTACTCCCTCAGGCTAGCCCAGGAGTAGCGTATGATCGGCGGGCGCCTCCCGGACTCTAGGATCCTGCGCACCCACTCCATTGTGCGCGGGTCGCTGGGGTAACCGCTCCCCTCAACGCCGTACAGGCTGGACAGCACGCGAATCCTCGCATCTCTCAGGTGCTTTGCTATAATGCTCGCGGCCGAGACGTGTGGGTACTTCTTGTCAGCCCTCTCCTCTACTATGAGTAGCCCGCGGAATCCCAGCCTCCTAAGCTCTACTGGCAGCCGCCTGGGCGCCCCGAACCTGTCCACTATTATTGCGGATACGGCCTCCCACCCGCCGATAGCCGGGGCCAGCAGCTTCAGGGCGGTCAGGGCAGCCCTCTCGGTCAGCGCGTTGAGGTTCTCCCTGTCTATACTTTCGGGTTTAACCGCGACAACCCGGAACACCCCCAGGCCTGCCAGCTCCCTGTAGAGCCTCGCCCTCGCCTGGGGCGTCAGCTCCTTGCTGTCCCTCACACCCAGTTCCCTAAGCTTTTCCTCGACACCGCTCGGAGCCGCGAATGCGACGACGAACATCTCGCCTACAATGCTCCCCCGGCCAGCCTCGTCCACGCCTACAACTATACCTCCCGGCCTAGCGGCGCTGCCTGCCCTAGCGCTCAGCCCGCCTTACCCCCGAGAGCCTTGCTTGAGCCGGGGAAGGGTATTAACGCGGCGCCCCCACTTTACACTGGGGGTCGCGCGCTGTGTTCGACATTCTGCGCAGGAAGCGCACATTAGGAGCGGTCGAGTCGTTCAGGTCGAGCATATTGGAGCTAGCGGAGAAATCGCATCTTATAGACCCATACGTTCTTGGAGACCACACCGCGGCACTCGCCCTTAAAACTCTATCACGCGTGAAGCCCCGCGAGCCTGGCGAGGTCTCCGCCATATTACGCCGCATGTCGGAGACGGTCAGGGAGCACCTACAGTTCTCCTTTGCATCCCTATTCATTGCCGACGTGCTGGAAGCCATAGCCTCCAAGGCCGTGGACCTTGGTCCGAGGGGCACCCTTGAGTCGGCCAAAAGAGCCCTCTCACTAATTATAGACTATATTTCTAACTCCTACAACGCCCTCACCGTAAACCTCTCAAAGACTATAAACTACGGGTCCTCTATAGCGTTGCTAGGCTACTCAGACACGATACTACGGCTCGTACTCTCAATATCGGGTAAACTCTCGAAGGTCAACGTCTTCTCGTACTGGCCCTTCATGAGCGGGCGGCGCGCGGCCCTCTTGCTCCGCAAACGAGGCCTGAAGGCCGACGTATGGCCCGATATAGCCGTCTCTCAAGTCCTCGAGTCCACAGACTACGTGATTATGGCCACACTTGGTGTCTCTTCTGAGGACACTATTGTTGGTGAGATGGGGCTTTACTCCCTGCTCCTAACCGCCCGCGACCTGGGCCGGGAAACCATTGCCCTGGCTTGGAGCATGTCTATGCGACCGTCCACCCCACCGAAGCTTGAGCGCGTCGAGAAGGTGGATCACCCTATTGAGAGGGGCGAGAGTATCCATCTGCCACTCTTCGACGTCGCGCCCGCGGGTAAAGTGGGTGCCCTCGTAACCGAGATGGGCATCTACAGGGCGCCCCTGGAAAACGCTGCAGAAGATATCTATGAGACCCTCCTCAAGAGAGTTATTGGAGCGGCACTCGGCGGTGCCAGCTAGGGTGGTACAGGGTGGGGAGGCTCTTTGGAACCGACGGGGTTCGCGGCGTAACAGGCGAGACCCTAACCCCAGAGCTGGCCTTGCGCCTCGGCCGGGCTATAGGCGCGTACTTCGGAAGGGGGGCCAGGATACTGGTTGGCCGCGATGTGAGGGCTGGAGGCGCTATGATACGTGAAGCCCTCGTCTCCGGCCTCCTAGCGGAGGGCGTCAAGGTCTACGATGCTGGCATGCTGCCGACCCCCGCCCTCCAATATAATATACCCCGCCTGGGCTTCGATGGCGGGGTAATGATTACCGCCAGCCATAATCCGCCCGAGTATAACGGTGTGAAGGTCATAGCGGCTGACGGCATCGAGATACCCCGCGAGGATGAGGGGATAATCGAGGAGTACTACTTCAAGGGCCACGCCTCTCGACTCCCCTGGCGCTCCTACACCTACGACCCGCTCATGGTGGCTGACGCCCTCGAGCGTTATGTCGACGGTGTAGTGTCTATGGTTGACGCCGACAAGGTGCGGAGGGCCTCCCTGCGCGCGGTCGTTGACTGCGCGAATAGCGTGGGCTCGCTGGCTACGCCGAAAGTCTTAGACCGCCTCGGCGTCCGTGTTCTCACGTTAAACTGTAATCTGGACCCCAACTTTCCAGGGCGGGAGCCGGAGCCCACGGTTGATAGCCTCTCGCTCACGGCTAAAGTAGTACCCCTCTCCAACGCCGACTTCGGCGTAGGCCACGACGGTGACGCCGACAGGGCGATAGTCATAACGGACAAGGGCGAGGTCATCTGGGGCGATAGAAGCGGCACCCTCCTAGCCGAGTTCGCGGGCGAGCTGTACAGGGAGCTCCCTAGGAGAGTCTATACCGGGGTCTCCAGCAGCATGCTGGTTGAAGAGTACCTGAAGCCCCGGGGTATAGAAGTTGTGTGGACTCCCGTGGGCTCGGTCATAATCTCGCGGATGATCCAGCGCGATGGAGGCGCTATCGCTGGCTTCGAGGAGAACGGTGGATACATGCACGTGCCACACCAGATAGTCCGCGATGGGGCTATGAAGGCCGCGCTGATAGCTTACCTGCTGGCCGAGCGTAGGGAGCCCCTCTCCAGGCTCGTCGACAGGCTCCCCCGGTACTACCCAATAAAAACCAAGATCCCTATGAGCCGCGACCAGGCCAGCTGCGCGCTCAGGGCAGTCAGCGAGGCCTTCTCGGAGTATCGGCAGATAACTATAGACGGTGTAAAAATAGTTGGGGACGGCTTCTGGGTCCTAGTGAGGCCGAGCGGGACCGAGCCCGTTCTAAGGATAATGCTCGAGGCCAAGACCAGAGGCGATGCAGAGTCCCTGCTGTCTAAAGTGAAGAGCATCATATCGGAGTGCCTGGGGTGAACCGCATTGAGGTACTATTTCCTCGAGCTACTCGCATGCCCGGTATGCAAACACTTCCCCCTAGAACTTTACCCCATAGAGACGGTTGAAAGGCCGCTCGACGACGAGACACTGCGAAGAGTCCGATGCCGGGAGTACTGCGGCTATCTGAGGAGGCCAGCGGACACCGTACCCATCGATACGTGTAGGGAGTGCTCCAGGATCTACGTGAAGACAGGCCTGCTAATCTGCCCCAACTGCGGCAGATGGTACCCCATCCTAGACGGGATACCCAGGCTCCTAGACGACAAGTACCGCAGGCGGGAGGATGATATACGCTTCCTAAGGAGGTACTATAACACGCTGCCAGACGAGGTCAAGGATAAAATGCGTGAGCCAAACCCAAAAGCTCTACTAGGCTAGCCGTCCACTATCAAACGAGTGCCTAAAGCGGGCCAGCCCATTCTAGCACAAGCGGCTAATAGCGCTGGAGATGCATATGCTCGAGGGCGGGATAGATGAGGCGGGATATAGGAGAGTTCGAGAAAAGCCTTGAGAAGTGGGTTAAGATGCAGGAGGCGGTTCTCCGACTGTTCGAGGAGGCGGAGGAGCGTGTCGCCAATTCTGACAGGCTGGAGATAATAAACTCTACTAGGACGGCGTTCAACCACCTCATACGCACCCTAAAGGCGTTCGACCAGTGGCTCCAGGATCCCTTCATAGCCACGCATATTCCCCATGAGTTACTGGTGGAGGTGTGGAGGGAGACAGTGAAGGCGCTTAAGATACTCATCGCGCTGGACATACGCCACACTAGCGAGGTTAAAAATATCATAAGCGAGCTGTACTACGAAGGCAAACTTAACCCGATAGTCTCCCAGCTCCGCCTTGAGATAACGCCAAGCGAGGAGGATAGGGGAGGCGGTCCTTCCTTGTCCATCTAGGTCTGCTGGCACCATTCACCCTCCAAGATTGCCATACACCCCCGGGCCCGCCTACCGCAGGAGTGCGCTGGGTTTTAGGTTTCCCGGCCTCGATGGCGCATGCCAAGGAGCAACCCGGGCGTCTCTGACACTGCTCTTTCTACTAGTTAGCCTTATCCGCAAGATTCGACGCAGCTAGACTTCGGGTGTTACCAGCCTGCCGACCCCATACGGGCCACATACACAAGCCTACGTGGGGGCCTTCATGGTAGGTGATATTACACGCCAGGAGCAAGCTCCGCCCCATAAGGGCGAGCTTGTCGAGTGGCTGCGTGAGCGTATCGAGCAGCTTGAGGGGGAGCTCCGCTACCTGCGCGGGCTGCTCGAGCTGCTCGAGGGTGGGGGGCAGGCTGGGGACCCGCGTAGGGCGAGGCCGGGGGAGAGGGTGGAAGAGGTCAGGGTGGGGAAGAAGCGGATCGCCAGGGTGTTCAGGGGCGAGGGCTACGTGCGCCTAGCCCCCCTCGAGGAGCTGGCGCTGCCCGGGGATGTGAGGGGCTACCTCGAGGGGGTGGTGGCCGAGCTTCGGGCCCAGCAGGCCCGCAGGGGCCTAGAGGAGCTCGCAGCCCTCGAGATAAAGACGCGCCCCGACGGGAGCATAGAGGAGATAGTCATATCGAACCTCAACGGCACCCTGGAGCAGATCAAAGCCAAGGCAGCCCTCAAACACGCAGCCGAAACCGCCTACCTCTACACCAGAGCAGCCAAGCGAGAGTAGGCGGGGGTCGTGGATCCCTGACTATCCTCACACCGTCGGTCTTGCCAGGTCGCTTCATCCCCCATGCTCCTTGCCGGGGGCGGCCCGGCTTATAGGGTTCTACGGCACCTGCGCTTGTGGGGTGCGGGCGTGGCTTCGAAGGGTAAGACTAGCGCGGGGGAGGATATGCCTTTTAGGGTTGTCGCGGAGGCGTTCCAGTCCCTCGAGCGTGTGACTGCCAGGACGCAGCTCACTATAATACTTGTCAAGCTGTTCCGCGCCACGCCACCCAGCGTCATCGATAAGGTCGTTTATCTCATACAGGGCAAGCTGGCCCCCGACTGGAAGGGGCTGCCGGAGCTTGGTGTCGGCGAGAAGCTCCTAGTAACCGCTATAGCCCTAGCCTACCGCGTGCCAGAGTCGCGCGTAGAGAGTCTCTATAAGAAGCTCGGTGACCTTGGGAGCGTGGCTGAGAGGCTCGCTAGGGAGCTTGAGTCCAAGAGGAAGGGCAGGCAGTCCGGCCTCCTAGCGTTCATGGGGGGCGCGGAGGAGGAACTCACGGTATCGAAGGTGTTCAACACGCTCTACCGGGTCGCGATGGCACAGGGGGAGGGTAGCCGTGACCTCAAGATAAAGCTGGTGGCTGGCCTCCTCGGGGACGCCTCGCCGCTCGAGGCGAAGTATATCGTGCGCTTTGTCCAGGGGAAGCTCCGGCTGGGCGTGGGTGACGCCACTATCCTCGACGCTCTGGCCGTGGCGTTCGGCGGCGGCGCCCAGGCCCGCCCGGTGATTGAGAGGGCCTACAACCTGAGGGCTGACCTGGGCTATATCGCCCGCACGGTGGCCTCTGAGGGTGTGGAGGCTCTCCGGGAGGTTAAGCCGGAGGTCGGGATCCCCATACGTCCGATGCTGGCGGAGAGGCACAACGACCCGGCTGAGATACTGAGGAAGGTCGGGGGCCGGGGTCTGGTAGAGTACAAGTACGACGGCGAGAGGGGGCAGATCCACAAGGACGGGGATAGGATCTACATATTCTCGCGGCGCCTCGAGAACATAACCAGCATGTTCCCCGACGTTGTCGAGATGGCGCGACGTGGGATAAAGGCTGAGAAGGCTATAGTCGAGGGCGAGATAGTCGCCGTCGACCCCGACACCATGGAGCTGCGTCCATTCCAGGAGCTCATGAGGCGCAAGAGGAAGCACCAAATACATAGGGCGATGAAGGAGGTGCCCGTCAGCGTGTTCCTGTTCGACATGCTCTACCGTGACGGCGAGGACCTCACGGTTAAGCCGCTACCGGAGCGCCGTAGAAACCTCGAGGAGGCTATAGTACCGTCCGAGAGCTGGATGGTGGCAACCAGCATAGTGACAGACGACCCCGACGAGCTAACCAAGTTCTTCTTGAAGGCAGTGGAGGACGGCGCTGAAGGCGTCATGGTCAAGGCTATCCATGATAAGAGCATCTATCAGGCTGGGGCCCGTGGGTGGCTCTGGGTGAAGTTCAAACGCGACTATAAGAGCGAGATGATAGACACCGTGGACCTAGTCGCCGTCGGAGGCTTCTACGGGCGGGGTAGGCGCGGCGGGAAGATAGGCACCCTACTGATGGCGGCCTACGACCCCCAGACGGACACTTTTAAGACAGTGTGCAAGGTTGGCAGCGGCTTCACCGACGAGGACCTAGACCGCATGGATGAGATATTTAAGCCATACATCATACCCCACAAGCACCCCCGCGTGGACTCCAGCATAGAGGCCGACGTGTGGTTTGTGCCAGCGAAGGTAGCGGAGATCATAGGCGCGGAGCTGACCCTGTCGCCGATGCACACCTGCTGCTGGGGCGCGGTTAGGCCGGGGGCTGGTATATCGATACGCTTCCCCAGGTTCATACGCTGGAGGGACGATAAGCGCCCGGAGGACGCTACGACGACGGAGGAGCTACTCGAGATGTATAGGAGGCAGTTGAGGAGAATTGAGGAGGAAGCGCGATAGCAGCAGAGGAGACCCCGCCTATAGGGACCTCGCGCGCCAGCGGATCGTCCTGCTCTACAGGATGGCCGTCGAAGCCGCAAGGAGGGGCGACGTAGGGTACGCCAGGGACCTCGGGGGGCTAGCGTGGGAGATGTATAGATCTACGCGTGCTAGGATACCTAGATGGCTAAAGAGGGGCCTCTGCAGGCGGTGCCACGCGCCCCTAATCCCGGGGGTCACTGCCCGGGTGAGGCTTAGGAGTCAGGGGAGGAGGTTCTCCTACGTCACGGTAACCTGCCTCGCGTGCGGCTGGACGCGAAGGTACCCCTATAAGACCGGTGATAGGCCAGCCCCCGGGGGTGCCGCCGAGAATGCAGGGAAGCCTGAGGAGGAGGGCTAGGTTAGCTCACCATGGGCGGGCCGACGTCATCATAGGTAAGAGGGGTGTGACGCCGGAGGTCCTGCGCGAGATCGACTCTAGACTCCGTGTGAAGGAGGTTGTCAAGGTTAGGATGCTCCGAACCGCCCTAGAGGCCAGCGACGCTGACCGCAGGGAGATTGCGGTAATGGTGGCCCGGGCGCTCAACGCCAGGCTCATGGGGGTCCGCGGCAGGACTTTCGTCCTAGCCAGGCCCCGGGGGCGGGATAGGTTTAAAGACGCCTAGGCGCACCCCCGCTGGGGCAGGTGGCGGGTATGGTAACGGCGCTGGACGTCCCAGCAGACGAGCTGATACGCAGGGTCGCTAGGCGCCTCAAGGAGGAGTACGAGCAGATCCGGCCGCCCGCCTGGGCCTTCTACGCTAAGACTGGGGCGCACAAGGACAGGCCGCCAGAGGACCCTGACTGGTGGTACGTGAGGGCCGCCTCGATACTGAGGAAGCTCTACAAGGCTGGCGAGCCCCTTGGTATCGAGACGTTCAGGACCATATATGGCGGCCGCAAGAACCGGGGCGTGAAGCCCGAGCGTTTCGCCAAAGCTGGCGGGAACGCTATACGCAAGATACTGCAGCAGCTGGAGGCGGCTGGGCTGGTGGCCAAGGTTCCGGGTAAGGGCCGCGTTATAACACCACTTGGGGTCAGCCTACTAGACCGCACGGCTAAAGAGATCGCGGAGGAGCTAGTGAAAAAGTACCCGGAGCTAGCCCGCTACTACTAGCGGGGGATACGCGGTGGCCGCAGCGGCGCCCGACGACCGGGAGCTAGAGGAGATCAGGCGGCGCAAGCTAATGGAGCTGCAGCGTAGGCTCGAGGAGGAGCAGAGGCTGAAGGAAGAGCAGGCCCGCATGGAGGCCCAGAGGGAGGCTCTGCTCCGGAGGCTGCTGACCCCCAGGGCTAGGGATAGGCTAGCCAATGTGAAGCTCGTGAGGCCCGAGCTGGCCCGGGCCGTCGAGGACGCTATTATCCAGCTTGTCCAGCTTGGCCGCCTGGTGCCCCCTGTGGGCGAGGACACCGTGAAGGCTCTCCTAGTTGAGATAGACTCCCGCACCAGGCGGGAGCCCCGGGTTAGGTTTAAGAGGAAATAGGGGGTGCCTCCCGATGGCGAGGAACAAGCCTCTCGCAAGGAAGCTTAGGCTTGCCCGTGCCCTCAAGTCGAACCGCGCGGTTCCAGCCTGGGTCGTCATAAGGACTATGAGGAGGATTAGGTTTAACCCGATAAGGAGACACTGGCGCAGGCAGAAGCTGAAGGTATAGTCTAGGGGGTGGAGGCGATGCCCGGTAAGGATGAGGGTCGAGTTGTCGGGAGGATCGTTTACGTGATACCGCTCCGGAGGGTATACTGGGGCAGGAGGACTAACCGCGCTGATCGTGCCGTCAAGCTCGTGAGGAGTTTCGTCGCGCGGCACACCAAGGCTGACCGGGTGGTGATCACGAACGAGGTCAACAACTTCATATGGAGTAGGGGTAGAGAGAAGCCTCCGAGGGAGGTTAGGGTCGTAGTTACGATCAGGGAGGTGGAGGGCGAGGAAGAGGAGGAGAAGGAGAAGAAGACTAGGGTGGCGATCGTCCGCCTAGCCAGCGATAAGCTGAAGCCAGGCCAGCTTAAGGCGGTTCAGCAGTCAAAGTAGCCTCGGGGAGGCGTATCCGCGATGACCCCAGATGGGGAGCGTGGTTTCGAGGTCGCGAAGCTCTCCCTCTACGGGAATCCTAACGTTGGCGTCTATATCCACGTTACCGATGAGCTGGCATTCGTTCCACCCGGCCTTACTAGGGATGAAAAGGAGACCATCTCGGAGATCCTGAATGTTGAAGTGGTTGAGGTTACAGTCTCCGGCTCGCGGCTTCTAGGTATACTGATGGCCGGAAATAATAGAGGCCTGATAGTATCGCGTGTCGTTGACGAGGACGAGCTCTCCATTATCCGTAAGGCGGCCAGGGACCTTAATATACTCGTCTTAGAGTCTAGGAATAACGCCGTTGGCAACCTTATCGCGGCGAATGACCGTGCCGCCCTGGTTTACCCGTACCTGGAGGACGACGCTGTCAAAGCTATCGGGGATGCACTTGGAGTCGAGGTCGAGAAGGGGCTGGTGGCGGGCATACCGACCACGGGCTCCGTTCTAGTAGTAACTAACAGGGGTGGGCTAGCCCACCCGGATGCTACGGAGGAGGAGCTCGCCTCGCTCTCCAAGCTCTTTGGAGTCCCCGTTGTCGGGGGCACCGTTAACTTCGGCATCTCATTTGTGAGGACGGGCCTCGTGGCGAACAGCAAAGGAGCTATAGCCGGGGAGGACACCACGGGGCCCGAGCTGGCTAGGATTCAGGTGGCGCTCGGGGGTGGGTCTAGGTGAGCGAGGTTAAGGTGTACAGGATAACGGGTAGGATGCTGCTATCCCATGATAGGTTCCCGGAGTGGAGGAACTTCACCGTCTATGTGAGGGCTCTCCGGGAGGAGCACGCCCTAGAGAAGGTCTACTCGGAGCTAGGCAGCAGGCATAAGCTGAAGAGGTACCACATAAAGATTGATAAGGTGGAGGAGGTCCCACTCGAGGAGGTTGAGGACTTGAACATCATACGACTCTCACAGCTTACCTCGTGGGTGAAGGTGAGATGAGCAGCGCTGAGCGACAGCAGGGGATAACCGTCGATGTCAACGCCATCTACACACAGCTACAGGCCCTTGCCGAGGAGATCACGCGCCTCCGAGGCATCGAAGCCCAGCTCCGGGCAATGCTCGACTCCGTACGGCGGGCCAAGGACACGCTAGACGCCTTCGTGAGAAACGGCCGCGGAGCCGATATACTGATACCCCTAGATCCTCAGATGAACGGGTTCGGCTACGCTAAGGTGGGGGATAGTGAGAGGTTCATAGTAGGCCTGGGCCTCGGATACTTCGCCGAGGTGGACGCCTCTAGAGGCCTCGACATACTATCGTCGAAGGAGAGGGCCCTGATCAACCAGCTCGAGATCCTAGGCAAGAGCCTCTCAGAGTACATGCAGCTGTACCAGCAGTATCGCCAGGTTCTAGCGTCCATTCTAGCCGCTGGAGCCAGGTCTGGGAGCCCCAGGAGAGAGGGCTGAAGGGGCCTTGTTCAAGAGGCTCCGAGAGGCTCTGGGCCGCGGCGTACGGACTCTAAGCGAGGCGTTACGAGAGAAGGTAGCCTATAGGGAGATCAGGCCCGAGGATATCGAGGATCTGCTTGAGGATCTCAAGTTTGAGCTGCTGGAGGCTGAGGTGGCCTTCGACGTCGCGGAGGAAATAGCCAGGCTCGTCGAGTCAAAGCTTGTCGGCTCCAAGGTGCCCAGGAGCGCGGATATCGAAGCTGTTGTCCGCCGCGCCTTCGAGGAGGCCATCCTCGGCCTCCTACCGCCTCGCACGTTCGACCCTATAGAGGAGGCGGAAAGGAGGAAGCCCGGCGAGCGCCCCTATGTAGTCGTATTCCTTGGGGTTAACGGTGTCGGTAAGACGACGTCTATAGCTAAGCTCGCATACAAGGCCCTCCAGAAAGGTATAACACCAGTACTAGCGGCAGCCGACACGTTCAGGGCTGGCGCGCAGGAGCAGCTATACTACCACGCCAAGAAGCTGGGGGTGCCGATCGTCCGCGGCGACTACGGCAGAGACCCGGCCAGCGTCGCGTTCGACGCTATAGAGTACGCTAGATCGAGGAACCACAGACTTGTCCTAATCGACACCGCGGGCAGGATGCACACGGACTATGATCTTATGGCAGAGCTGGAGAAGATAGTCAGGATATCTAAGCCCGACTCGAAGATACTAGTGGTAGACGCTCTCACCGGCAACGATGCCGTAGAGCAGGCTAGGATGTTCCACTCCAGGATAGGGATAGACGGGTCAATCATAACTAAGACCGACGCCGACGTCAAGGGGGGCACGGCCCTCTCGGTGGCGGCTGTCACCAAGAAGCCCATATTGTACGTGGGCACTGGCCAGGGATACCCCGATCTCGTCGAGTTTGACCGGGAAAAATTCGTGAAGCAAATACTGGGTTAGCCAGCCTACTTGCTGGCCATAGCCTCGAGTATTTCTAGCTTAGTCACGATCCCCTGGAGCTTCTCGCCCTCGCCCACGACAGGCAGGATACCTATCCCCTCTCTCACCATTACTGCGGCCGCGTCGGCGCTATCCCTATCGGGCTCTATAGTTATCGGGTCGGGGGTCATAACGTCCTCCACTATCGGTATATTGTAAACCCTCAGGCTCACAACCTTGTCCCTGTACCTGTCCACGGATTTCACCTTATAGAACTTTGCGTTTCTCCCCCTAGGGGGAATGTTCGCGAAGGCTAGATCCCTCTTTGTGACAACCCCTACGACCCGATCTCCGTCGACGACTACCACCTTGCCGGAAGGCTCGGCCATAACGATTTTTGCCACGTGGAATATGCTATGCCCCTTTGTCGCGGTCGGGAAGTCCCTCCTCATTATATCGGCAACCTTGTAGTACCCGTGGTACCTGTCGGCGTAAGCCCTTACAAGGTCGCTCCTCGTTATTATCCCCACGAGCGACCCCTTCTCGTCGACTACAGGCAGGCCGCCTATCTTGTGGCGCAACATGAGGATAGCCGCGCTCTTAACCGTCCTTGTCCTCTCTATAGTTATCGGGTCGGGCGTGTAGACCTCGCCTACCAGTATGCTGTCTATGGGCCTAGCTGATAGGCGGCCTAGCAGCGCATCCATTATGTCTGTGATGGTTAGCATGCCTATAGGCCTGGACGGCTCGTTCTCGTCAACCACAACTAGCCTGCCTATACCGTGTCTCAGCATTATCCTCCTAGCGTGCGCTAGCGTATCGGACGGAGTGACTACTTTCACATCACTGGTCATATATGATGATATCCTGGGCGCCATCACTTGCTCCCCCGAGCGCTATAGCTATTAACACGTCTCTCTCGGTTATGATGCCAGTGGCGTTCCCATCCTCGTCGACTACTATTAGCCCGCTGGTTCCATATTCCTCCATCCTCTTCGCCGCCTCAGAGACGTCTCTATACTCCTCAACGGTGACAATGCCAGGGCTCATTATCTCGTAGACTGGCATCCTAAGTACTTCCTCTATGTTGCCAGATGTCGAGTATTCGAACGCCCTGTGCGTCCCAAAGAGCGACACTATATCCTTGGCCGTAACCATCCCCTTTATGCCTCCGTCCTCGCCGACCACAGGGAGCCTCCTGAAGCCATGCCTAACCATTAGCTCAGCAGCCCTCTTTATAGTGTCCTCCACCCCCACGGCGACTATGCTCTTCGAGCTAACCTGGCCGACGCTGATGCCGACATACTCTTTACCCAGAGCCCTTACCACATCGTGCTCAGTTATGACTCCATATGTTATACCCTCGAAGTTAACGACAGGCAATATCCCAACGCCCTCCTTTACCATGATCTCAACTATCTCCTCTAGCCTAGCGTCAACTCTAACATGTATCGGGGAGGGGTTGGCTATGGAGACTACACGCTCGTCCCTCAGGGCCGAGAATATGTTGCCCTTGTGCCTGTTGACCACTATGTTATAATACTCACCGCCACCCAGATAGTTGACCATGTCGGTTGAAACAACCAGCCCGTTCAGCCTGGACTTCGCGTCGGTTACGACGAGCCCTCTAACCCTGTGCTTAGCCATGGTCTCCGCGGCCTCTAGTATCGTGGAGGAATCGTGGACCCCGATAGGTGGCCTCGACGCCAGGCTGGCCGCCTCCATGCGGCCCTCGTAGAGCCTCTGGCTCCAGTTAGGACTGCCATCGCTTCTAACCCACCTGACGCCCTCCGGCCTGCGGGGCGCTGGTGGCAGGGAGCGTATCACCCTAAGCCTGGGCGAGACGCTGACATGCGACTTCTTCACGGGCGGGCGCCTTCCCGAGCCTCCCCTCCTGCTCAAGCCGCCTTCACCCCCCCAACAACAAGCCTCGCAACGTCTTCTCGATCAACAACGCCTACAAGGACGCGCGTGCGCGGCCCGTCCACCACGGGGATCCTGCCGTAGCCCCTCTCAACAATCATCCTAGCAACCTCCTCGACGCTGGTCCAGGGATAAGCATACTCGACACTGTACGTCATAGCCTCGGAAACCCGGGGTCCAGGCTTAGGCCCAGACTCGGACTCCAGCTCTATTCTAGTATATCCCTTCCTTATCAGGTCGTATTGAGTTATAATCCCGACCAGCCTACCCTTCTCGTTAACCACGGGGAAACCAGCGTACCCCAAGGACTCCATCATACGCCATATCCTCGATATACTATCCTCTGGCCTTACATAGACAACGTCTCCACTCATTATTTCAGACACCCTCCTGCTCTTAAGCATCTCCGGGGCCTCCTCAAGCCCGAGCCTTACGAAATCCTCCATACCAACCACGCCATGTACGCGCCAGGAGGCCCCGACGACTATCCCATACCACTCGTCATACTTTGTCATAAGCCTGAACGCGTCTTTCACCGTGTTCGCTTCGGAAAGCGTGAAGGGCACGTCCTCCATTATGTCCCTAGCTTGGGCCTCGCTCTTAGTGCTGGTAAACCTGAGAACCCCGGTTCTCTTAATCACACCCTGCAGCTTCCCGTCAGGGCCCGCTACGGCGACTATCCTAAGCCTCAGGTCCCTGAAGAGCCTCCTAACCCTGGTGGCCGGCGTTTCGGGCTCCACAATCACGGGCTTCCTCATAACCCTGGAGACAGGGACTAGAGGAATCCGGGTTCCCGGCAAGTGTATCACTCACATATCATATGAGCCAACCTAGTACTTAAGTTTTACCTCTGATTTCTATTCACCCTACCCATCTATGTCCTCACTTCTCCGCACTCGTAGCCAAACACATCCATGATCTCCCTAGCAATATTTAAATATAGTTCTAGTTTTCTCGTCTTAATCTCGGGCGCTCCTTTATGGTGGATAACGTCCGCCATGCTGAACTCTATGACGCTAGCCCCGAGGCTTGCAGCGAGCAGTATAGACCTGTCACCGTCCGTGAACCCGAAGGGGGACAGCACAGCTAGCCCCTTGGGAACCTCCACCTGGCCAGTAAGTATGAGAGCCCCGCGCCCCGCGGGCCGGGTCACCTCCCACAGCATTGGCAGCCACGGGTTATCGCCGTGCTGGTGCGCTAGAAACATTGAGTACTCGGCCAGCCCCAGCCTCCCCCCTATTCCGCCGTCACCGTCGGTTACCACGACGATTAGGTCGGGCGAGCCCCTGATATCGGCCCACGACACTCCGGAGTCCGCGACTATTAGGACATCGCACCCGCTGGTATCCCAGGGCGCGTGCGGGAACACAATACAAGCCCTCCCACCCTCCACCCTCTCCCAGAGCCTCCAGAGACTCTCACAGAGCTGGCTACACCCGACGCCTAGTGCCCTGACTCCAGCCTCGATCCTCTCGAGCTCCCTCCTCCTCGGATACCCCATCGCCGGCTCGACTAGGGTTCTGTAGGCTCTCCAGGACACCGCTAGAGCCCTGTAGACGCCGGATGGCGGAGTACAACAGCTCTTGCACGACCACAAATCGGCTCCTCCCAGCTCTACGGGCGGCCCATAGCGCGCACGACAGGCAAGATGCCGCCTCGCCACCCCGCATCACGCCCGCGCCAGCCTTGCTGGCAACTACCAAGGCCTCGACTAGGGCCCCGTAAAGCCTTGTATAGGGCACTGGCGCCCCCTCCATAAGCGCCCCCTCAAGGCAGCGGATCTCGATGAACTCGCCGCTAGCCCTCACAACCTCCGGCCTGCAGGTGTACGCCACGGTATACTGCCTTAGCGGCGCGCAATCCTCTCCAGCAACATCACCGCCTTCTTCCAGAAGGTGTAGCACGCTCAACGCGAAGTCTAGGGGGTCCACGGGCGAGTAGAGGAGCATCCTATCAAGCCCCTCGCTCACAATCCTGTAGAGCCTTGTAGTCGAGTAAATCCTAGCTGTGGGGGGCCTGCCCCACCTAAGCCCCAACGGCGTCGTGTACCTGTAGCCACACGGCACTGCTATGAATTCATAGACAACCCCGGGCACCATGGCGGCCCCAGATTTACCCCTCTCCCCCACCCTACACACCCCGCGGGGCCGATGAGCGGGCTCAGCCGCTGATGAGCCGCGCCTGCCCCTCGGGCCGCGGCGGTGAAGCAGCGAACCCTGGAGCGAGGCCTGCTAGCTCTTCTCTTTACCCTTCCCACTCTCCCTCCTACCCTTGGATATGGCCGACGCTATCATCTCGGCCTCCAGCTTCTCGGCGGCCCTGGCCAGTAGGAGGGTTCTAGTCACGTTAGTGGCGGCTGAGAGTAGCGCTACTCCTATCAGCGCCGATAGCAGCGATGCGGTCACGTAGGGCGTGTCTCTGGCCAGCAGGCCCACTGACTCCATGAAGAAGAACACGCTAGCCGCGACCGCGACTATCGCCACAATAGCGGCCACCGCCAACGCCACTATGCTCCTGGCCCTCTCTGACACCAAACCCAGCCCCCCAGGCCCTACCCAGGCTATGCACCCCAGAGGAGCTTTATGAGCGTCCTCAGTAGGTTCTCGAGGCTACCCTCGTACTTGGCCAGGTAGCTGGTGTAGCCCCTTAGGTACCCTTCAACCGCGGCCCCCAGAGAGTCGGAGCCCTGAAGACCACCGCCAAGGATAGCTTGGATCGCCCTCTCGAGTTCGGCCAGGACTGCTAGCGGATCCGCGTTCCCGGACGACCCTAGATTGTAGACGTACAAGCCAGCCACCAGTATTAGGGTGAAGATAACCAGTAGGTTGACCGGGCCTAGGATGCTCCTGGCAACGGCCCTCCCGAAGCTACCCTGCCTGACAAGCGAGGCGGCGAAGGTGGAGTCCTTCCTCGCCAGCACGGTGAGGGGCCGGGGGGCCAGGGATCTTGCGGCGCTCCTCAGTATCACCCAGACTGACGTGGCAACCAAGAGCCCTACTACAACGATTAGAGCCTTCGCGTAGATGCCTCCGATCCCCACGCTCTCCAGGAGCCACGCCAGCGAGTCCCTCGAGAGCCCTACCGCTACCCCGATAAGCGGCGCGGCCAGGAGTGACAAGACTGTGGACGCGAGCGAGGCCACCCTTCCGGATGCATCCTCCGCCGTGAGGACTATCCTAAGCTCCCTAGCTACGCCCATCGCAACCTCGCTAGCGGCGGCCCTTGGGTTGGATGTAAGCGCCTCGACGAGCGGCTCCGCCGCGGTCTGGTATATTCTAGCGCTTACCCCAGCCACAACCGCGGCTAGAACTGCCTCGCCGAGCCTAGTACCTAGGATGGAAGTGTAGAACTCGCGCAGCGTGTAGGGCATCCGGCCCACGCCAGAGGTTATCGCCGACACCGCGGAGACGCCGAGCCTGTAGACTATCTCGGCCGACCCAGCTATCCACGCCGCCGCTAGCGCGATGGCTATCGAGGTCAGCGCAAGACCCCGGAGCCCCCCGCGCGGCGCCGAGGCTCCCCCGGCCAGGTATACCCTCCTCGCGTGGAACACAAGCGCCGCCACTAGTATTGATCCGACAGTAGCGTACTCGACCAGCCAAGTGGGCGGGCGGCCGAAGACGTATGCCGTCACCACTGATAAGATGGCGAGGGCCGGGTAGGCCGATGAGTAGCCCAGCAGCCCGGCCAGCAGGGCGGCCAGGCCCAGGCCGGCACGGAGAACCCTGGCGTTCACCCCCAGGCCTGCAAGGGCTGGCTCCAGCAGGCCGCTCAGCCGGGCCGCCCAGGCAGCGGCGGCCAAAGCAGCTAGAGCGACAATGATCTCCCCAGACAGTCTCCCTAGGGTCTCGAGGGCCCGCCGAAACTCGACCACCCTTAGGGGGTTCCTCACCTCCACCTGGCGGCCACCCCCTCGAGCCTCCTCACTATAGGGAGCAGCTCCGCGTCGGGGCCAGCGACGACAAACGAGTAGCCTAGATTCGCCAGAGCCGCCCTGGTGGTAGCTGCCTCCTCTATCACCTTCATCTGCAGCTTAACCCTCTCCAGGGCCCCCTCCCGCAGGCTCGGAGTCTCGAATAGCCTGCGGTCGAGGTACACGACACCCCCGCCGACGCTCTTGCGTAGAAGCGCCGGATACCGCATCCTCAGTAGGTCCTCGACTACGCTCTTCGAATCGCTAACTATCACCAGGAAGTGACCACCCGACCCCATGTATATCGGTGCCTTGCGGCGTAGGAACTCCTCGACATCCTCATGGCTAGGCCTAGCATCACCCAGCCTCGGGGGCCTCACCTGGGCGAGGAGCCTCCACGCCAGCTTTGAGGAGCCCCGCCCCCTCAGGTTTTTCGCGTGGAGCACCCTACCAGAGCCATCCATTAGTATTAGCGTGACCATATCCCCCCTAACTAGGTAGAAGTAGGAGAGCTCGGCCACCAGCCTTAGCGCCGTCTCAAATATAGTGGAGCCTAGGGGGCCGTAGAGCATCGTTGAACCCACAGGTACGATTATCGAGACCGAGAGCGCCTCCTCGGCCTCGTACTCCTTGACCATGAGCCTCTGGAGTCTGGCGTACGCCTTCCAGTCGATAAACCTGGTCTCGTCACCCTCGACGTACTCTCGAAGGTAGAAGAACGTGCTGCCCCACCCTTTCTTCCTCGCCGAAACACCCATGTAGGGTATAGTGGTGAGGATCCTGGGCAGCGTTTCCACGCCGCGCGTCTTAGGCGCTACATCAACAACGCTCGCTTCGACCCCCCTGAACTCCACCGTGGAAGAGGTTAGCGCCAGCGGATCCCTCACTGTAACCCTTACCTCTCCGAACTCGTGACTACCTATCATGGGCACCACACGGTAGGCGAACTCAACACGGCCACGCGGGGGCAGTATGATAACCCTCACGGGCCTATCCACAACCCGGAAGAGTTCTGGGGGCGTATCCTCGATCTCCACGCCGATCAGCGGCACTAAAGAGGCGTTCTCCACCACCACGCGAACACGTACCTCCTCACCCTCAACGGCGGCCTCTGGGACCACCCTGGTTACCCTTAGGAGGTGCACAGCGCGCCAGACCGCCTTACCGTAGAGGTGGCTAGACACAGCTACCCCAATCAGGGCTAGCGCCAAGTACAGGGGCTCCCTGCTGGAAGGCTCTACAATGTAAGCTCCTATAAGCGAAGCTGCGAGAAGGTACAGGGCTAGGGCCCTCGCGGTGATCCTTATCCTCTCCCCGACAACCTGTACCAATCTACTCCTCCCTCGCAGGAGGGCTCGGCACAGGCGTCTTCTCGAGTATCTGCTCGATAACGTTATCCGAAGTCACACCTGCCTCCAGCTCTGCCTCCGGCTTTAGTATAACCCTGTGGCGGAGAGCGGGCAGGGCCACGCGTTTAACATCGTCTGGGACCACGTACCCCCTACCATCCATCAAGGCAACAGACTTCGAGAGCTTCACCAGGGCTATAGCGGCCCTGGGGGATCCTCCGAGCCTGACTAGGGGGTGCCTTCGGGTCTCCTCAACAATATCTACTATGTACTCTAATATTACGTCGTCAACATAAACTTTTTTCGCAGCCTCGATAAGGCCTAACACCTCCTCGGGCGATGACACCCTCTCCAGGCCCCACGACTCTATGGTGTCTATTCTCCTCAGGACTTCCAGCATCTCCTCCCGGTCGGGGTATCCTACGATTATCTTGGCTAGAAACCTGTCTATCTGGGCCTCGGGCAGGGGGAAGACGCCCTCGAACTCTATAGGGTTCATGGTCGCTATTACCATGAACGGGCTCGGCAGCTTATAGGTTACCCCCTCGATTGTCACCTGCCTCTCCTGCATTGCCTCGAGGAACGCGCTCTGGGTCCTGGGCGAGGCCCTGTTTATCTCGTCTGCCAGCACTATGTTTGCGAATATGGGGCCCTTGCGGAACTTAAACTCCCCGGTTCTCTGCTCGTATATGTAGGTGCCTAGGATATCGGCTGGTAGAAGGTCGGGTGTAAACTGTATCCTCCTCCACTCGAGGCCCAGCACGCTCGCGATCGCTCTGGCCATAGTGGTCTTAGCGACCCCCGGCACACCCTCTAGGAGGACGTGGCCGCCCGCCACCAGCGAAGCGAGAATTAGACGTATCTCCTCCCTCTTCCCAACTATGACCTTGGAAATCTCGTCCATAACCTTAGACGCCAGCTCTCTAGCCTCCTTGGGTTCTGGAACCCTAACCTGAGCCCCTGCCAAGCCAGCCCCCCGCCCTAACCGGGTCTACTCCCCTCTTAGCCTTGCCTCTCTATAAACGTCCTGGCCGGGTTGGGCCGTGCTAGGAGATTCTCAGGAAGCGCGTCTCCAGTTTCTCCACGATCCTAACTATCTCCTCTACATCCTTCGGTGCTAGGCCCAGCGCCTCGTAGATCCTCCTCACCGTGCTCGGCTTCGCTACCGCCGCGCAGAGCTCGGAGAGCCTCTCAACGTCCGCGGCAAGTCCAGGGTCAGGCAACGTGGCGAGGAGCCTCCTGTTAGATCTAATATCGTCTAAGCCCACGCCCGTACTCTTCTTCAGAAGCCCATCGGCTTGCACGCACAGCTCGAGCGCCTCCCTAGACCTGGGCCTAGCGGCCTTCGATACGGTGGGTTTCCCTAGGAAGCCCTGAGGCCTGGGTATGCGGGGTTTGGGCTCCCTGGCTCTTACCCCCCGGACTCCCACGTTCGGTAGAGAGGCTAACGCCATCATAGCTGCTACCCCCAGCATTGCCAGCCTGAAAGTGCTCGCGCCGAGTAGCTCTGGTAGCTTCGACTCGAGCTGCGAATAGTATGATGCTACCAGGTTGAGTAGGATGCTGGGGTGGAACTTGAAGGCTACACTCAGGTTCCCAGCGTAGAATGAATTTATGAACACCACGTCCACCTCCTCACGCCTGCTGCTCCCGGCGAGATAGCCGAACACATCTGAGGCAAAGCGTCTAGCAGCACTACTCTTCTCCAGCGCCATATTCGTGAAGGGGGTACTATCACCCAGCACAACAAGGGCCTGACCCGGCCGCTCGCACGCGACGCCCACTACCGGGTAGCCCCCGGAAGCCTGAAGCGCCTGGAGGCTGCTCGAGACCGCTATGGGGTACAGGCTGCTAATCCCCCCAGCCTGGAGCCTCTCCCCTAGCTCGCTCAGCTCTCCTATTGTTAGCGCTCTCGAGGACGACGCAGGCTTTCCTATCTCAGCCACTGGTACGTCGTACCCCGTCGGGACCACGTTGAAGCTGCCTCCTGGCAGCCTGGTTACAAGGAGGTCCCTCTCCGTCGCCTCATACGCCTTACCGATACTAGCAGGGTCCAACAGGGAGATGCGCGCTCCACATATCAGCGTGGATAAAGGTACAACTATTTTATTTAACTTATTTCCAATATTCTCTCCAGCTATGAGGAACGAGTAACCTCTAGACTGCAGGTTAACTAGAGCGTCCACATCGCTCGAGCTCAGGTTCTCGGGGGCTATCACAACCACTATCACTCTACTCGCACTCTTGCTGACCGCGTAGTCTATATCACCGAATGACGCCACTATCCTAACCCTATACCCCTCACTTTCGAGAAGCTCAGCCAGCTCCGATGTACCATACGGCCCCGGGTTTCGAGGCGACGCCGACGTGGGGCTGATCCCCAGGCTTATAACAACATCTTTAGGTGTGGCCTCCAAGGCTGCATTGATAAGCAGGAAGAGTAGCGCAGCCGCTAGATACCTTCTCTTTATCATGTCTTAGCGCACCCTGACCCCTCTAGCTCCCTCTCACCTCCATAACGGTACCTCTCATATATCCTAGTCGCCTCCAGGAGCCTCAGGTAGAGCCTAGCTGGAACCCTATAGCGAGAAGCCCTTCGCAGGTACTCCCTAGGGGTTTCGGCGGCCCTCTTAGACCCGATATACGGCCTTACAACAGCTACTGCCCTGACGTAGCACGCAACGGGCTCTGGAAGGGCGCCATCGCGTGCCTTACCAACACCTATAATTCTCATTATAAAATACTTTATTTTATCAATAAGTATAGTTATAAAGATAGACAGACGCAAGATACCTCTATAATATATATAAATTATTAAAATAGTTACCATAACTGATATCATGATAAATGCTATGAGCTCTTGGTAGTGGAGATCTATCCTTCCTCCCATCCCGCCACGGTAAACCCTAAATGAACGCCATGCCCAACCACTGCCGTAGCCGTGAATCTGCCTC
>Ga0256833_1000571_pt1 | contig 28422 bp, 25 predicted proteins | sample 356284metaG_FD_190535 | JGI IMG/M metagenome (GOLD analysis project Ga0256833, IMG submission 190535) | Hydrothermal vent microbial communities from Mid Atlantic Ridge, Atlantic Ocean - 356-284 | ecosystem: Environmental > Aquatic > Marine > Hydrothermal vents | place: Atlantic Ocean: Mid... | reverse complement strand
ATTCGGCCTGGCCCAGCTTTATCAGTTGCGGGGCCGGGTGGGGCGCAGCGCGGTGCGGGCCTACGCCTATCTGCTCTACGACAAGCACAAGCCCCTTTCTCCCGAATCCCGCCGCCGTCTGGAGGCGATCCAGGAGGCCAGCGATCTGGGTTCGGGCTTCCGCATCGCCATGCGGGATTTGGAGATCCGGGGCGCGGGCGAGCTGCTGGGCTCCCGCCAGCATGGGCATATCGCGGCGGTGGGCTTCGATATGTATGTGCGGCTGCTGGCCCAGGCGGTGGAGGAGCTGCGCGAGCAGGGGCATCTGCCGGAGACGGTGGAGGCGATCAAGGGCCTGCTGGCGCCCCTCAGCCCCAGCGTGCAACTGGATCTGCCCCTGGATGCGGGCATTCCCCGGGATTACATCGAAAATGAAGACCTGCGCCTGCAACTCTACCGCCGTATCGCCGGCTTGGGCTCGTTGGGTGAGCTGGATGATATGGCTGCGGAGCTGGAAGACCGTTTCGGGCCGCTGCCGGAGATGGTGCAGGATTTGCTCTTCCAGGTAAAGGTGAAGCTGCTGGCCTCCCGGGCCGGGGTCACCGCCATCGGCCGGGACAGCGGGCAGCTCGTGGTGCACAGCCCGGCGGTGGCCCGGCTGCCGCGGCTGGCCCTGCAGCATCATCTGGGCGATCAGGCGCGGGTGGGCTCCCGGGCCATCTGGGTGGCGATTGACGACGCGGGCGACTGGCGCCAGCGCCTGCTGCACGTGCTGGATATTTTGTCCGCGGGCGTGGGGTGAGAGGCGCTATCGCCACTGAAAGCTGCGCACGGGACTGGCCTGGCTGATGGGAACGATCTCGCCATCGCGGGTCAGGCGCACCAATCGCACCCGCCAGCGCATCCCGGGAGAGGCCGCAGCGCTTTCGCACCGGTAGTCCAGGGCTTCCAGGGTGGAGGCGTCAGAACAAAATCTGGCATTCGCCCCGATTTTGAAGCACGCCCTTCCGCCAAGTTGGGTCTTTGCATAAGATCGATGTTGTACTATAATTGCAAAAATTCTCGCCGCCTTCCCACCAAATCCACATAAGACCCTCACACCAAACATCATGATCTCCGTTGTCCTGGCTGACGATCACCCGGTTGTGCGCGCGGGCACGCGCGCGATGCTCTCCCAAAACGAAGATATTCAGATAGTAGGCGAAGCGAAAGACGCCGCCGAAACATTGCAATGGGTGTCAGAGGCCAACCCGGACGTTTTGGTGTTGGATGCGGTGCTGCCCGGCATGCGCGCCAAAGCCCTGGTGCGCACGCTACACAACCAATATCCCGGTGTGCGCATTCTGATGCTTTCGGCCTATAAAGACGCAGACCTGGTAATGGGGCTTTTACGAGAGGGCGCGTCGGGCTATCTCCTCAAAGAAGAATCCATGGACGCCATCGCCCAGGCCATCCGGGATGTGGTGCAGGGGAAAAAAGTGTTCAGCGCCGACATCCTGGAGTTGCTCCAGCAAGCGGCGCTGGGAGAAATCGCCCAGACTGGGAAAAATCCCCTGCAGCAATTGACGGAGCGAGAAAGGGAGGTGCTGGATCTGGTGGTGGCGGGCTTGAATAACGCGGCCATCGCCCGCCGCCTCTTCATCAGTGAACGCACGGTCAAATATCACATCGGCAATATCTACGGCAAACTGGGCGTCAAAAACCGCACCGAAGCCGTGCTATTAGCATTAAAATACAGAGAATAGCAGACCATCCCGGCAGGTGAGAATAAGCTTGGGGCAATGACGGCGCAGATTGCGCGGGGAAATGAAAAGGGTGCATCCAAAATGAGTGGGGAATGTTCTAGCACCGCCGCCCGGCGCGCCAAGTACAGTGTTTTCAGTATGCAATTTTCAGTGTGCAGTGACGGGGATGCGTAGCATTGGGCCAGGGCGCTTTAGCGTCTTTCAGCTATGAGCCTGGGCCTATCAGCCCCAGGCGATGGCGGCTGACGCCAACCTCCAACTCGGAGTGGCTCTATGCCCAAATGGCCTGTTTCGACTTGACCTGGCGACTGAAGCCATGGTCGGGAACTGCGGGCGCCTGTACTGAAGTACAGGTCAAAAACTGTACTGAAATCCGTTGAAACTTCTGCGCAAAACACTATACTGGAAGTGTACACAAGAAACTGCTCGAGCAATTCTGTTACTCCTCACTCACTCTCTTCACCCATCCCATTTTTCTCACATTCTCTTACGGAGGTTATGACCATGACGTACATCGATCTCAGCGACCTGGAAGCTATCGAAGAAAGTTCTTTGCAATCGTCCGTGGCCGAAGGCGTCGGCGGCTTGATTTGTGCTGGCGGCTGGTGCGGACTGGCTTGCATCGTCGTCTAAAACGCCCCTTCACCCACAGTCGGCCGGCAGACGGATCAACCGCCTGCCGGCCAACTCATACAAGGATCTTCATTTTATCAGACATTCACGTTCAGGTCAATCCCTCATGACGTCACCAACATTTCTCCCAACGAAACGGATCATCACCCTGGGCTTTTTGCTACTCGTGACGATACTGCTTGCCTCCTGCGCTTCCGGCAATACACAGACGCCGCCATCAGGCGCACTGACAACTGTCGCGACCTATGCCATGACGCTACCGCCGGGCGGCCAGATTCTGCTGCATGATGGCAATCGCGTTCTGTTTTTGGGATCGATGATCCAGCGAAAGTCGACTCGGGAGGCAGTTTTGTTCGATACGGAGCAAAAACAGCAAGTCTGGCGCAGCCAGCTCCCCGGTTCAGCCATCAAGGCGATTGCCCTGCCTGACCAGGACTATGTCCTCGTCACGGTGCAGAATCAGGGGGAGGCGCATTTGCTTCGTCTGAACGAAATGACGGGCAAGATCGCATGGGACGTCGTTTTTGGCGGCGAAGCGCTGGATGCAATTTGGAATCAGGCTGATGCTGCGCTTTGGGTCAGCGATGGTTCCAGCTTGTGGCAGGTCGATCCTGACAATGGCGACACGCTGGCCACGCTGGGAACAGCGCTATCTAAAAACGCCCATCCGGGCAGCGTTGTCCTGGCCCCTTCATCCGATGATCCCCAGACAATTTTTCTGGCTAGCGACAATGTTCTGCAGATGCTCAGCCTGGAAGGAGAGCAGATGACATCACAGTGGCGATTTAGCAGCGCCAAATTCATCGCCGCTCTACAACCTGTTCGTTTTGATAACGGAATCGAGGGCGTCATCGCTCTGGCGCACAGCCACGCTTATTTCGTCGATCCCCAAGGCAAGCTGCTTTGGCATATCAAGAACCAGGATATCAATTACGCACCGGTCGCGCTTCCCGATGCGGGCGCAGCGCAAATGGTGGTTTTTGGCAACTTTGTCAAAGGCGTTTATCTCGTAGACGCCCAAGGCATGAGGTTGCACGCTTCCCTGCCGGGCGGCAATGTCCACATCCTGGGCATTCCCACTCCCATTCCTCGCAATATCCTGCTGGGAGGCGTCATGGTGACGCCATCGACAGCGCCCGCTTTGCCAGGTTATTGGCTGGCTGTTCGCAGTCTCGACAATCTCTTTGCATACCATCTTTCATTAGCGGGAGATTTGACGCTGATTGCAGAGACGCCCATCGCCCCACATGATGAGGAAGGCTCCATCGTAGAGAAAGGGAACAAGAATCCCAACTATCCTCCTTTTCAGATGGATGATGGCCTGGCAGTCACCTATAGCGAAGGCATTCGCCTCTTTACTCTCACACCGGAAGGAGCTCGATAATCATGCTCACCCAAGAACTGCACGCCTTTCGAGACCAATGGAATGCGAATCTGGTCTTCGATCCCAAAAGCATGGCGTTTTTTCTGACTGATGATGAGGTGTTCCAATACGTCAGACGCAACCGCCCATCCGCCAACGGGCATTCCGCCAATGGCAAATCGCGGCCAAAACAGTTTGGACAGATCGAGTCTGTGTTGTTGAAGGAACGACAACGCGTGGCGGAACGATATCGTGCGGCGACGACCGGCACGCACATCCTCAACCGCCTGACGATTCTCACCACCACAGCCTGTAATCTCAACTGCACTTATTGTTACGCCGACGGCGGCGCCTATGGCGGAACGATCAGCCGGCTTTCAGCCCACAATGCCAGCGCCGCCATCCGCAACATCGCCAGCTATTACAAAGGCGTCAAAAATATCCAATTCTTTGGCGGCGAACCCCTTTTGAATCCGGGGCTCATCGAGAGCGTTTGCCATGACTGTGAAGAGATGGTCGCCCGGGGTGAAATGTCACACTTGCCCCAATTTGGCGCCACCAGCAATGGCACCATCTGGAATGACGGCATCAGAGACCTCTTGAAGCGCTACAAAATCGGCCTCAACATCAGCGTCGACGGCCCCCAGGATGTCCATGATCGCTCTCGAATCGACGCCCGGGGCCGAGGCACCTTTCAGAGGGTCTTTCGTACGCTGGCGGAGCTAAAAGCGAACGAGATTCCCTTCAATATCGAAGTCACCTACAACATCTATTCCATGCAAGCCGGATACAGCATTTGGGATATCGTGCAGTTCTTTGCCGATCAGGAAATCTATAACCCCCACATCGTGCCCGCCTCGTATGCGCCAGATGACAGCCAGCGCTGGACCCCGGCCATGCGCAGCCAGTTGGTGCGAGATTATCGAGAAGCGACCCGCAAGGCGATTCACTCCATCCTGACCGACCGCCCTATACTCTTTTCGTTCATCTCGGGCACGCTTAGCGCCCTGCTGATGAAAATTCCGCAACCCATGGTGTGTGCAGCAGGCGTTCATGATCTCGCCATCGACACAGCGGGCAACATTTATCCGTGTTTCATGTTTGTCGGGCAGGAAGACTTCGTCTTTCAGTCAGGATTGAAATCATTGGACAACAATGACTTTCGGCGGCGGGGGCATGAGTTCTTCCTGCATAACGTCAAAGAGCAGAGGAGCGCATGTCAGACGTGCTGGGCCCGCAGCTTATGCACGGGATGCCTGGGAGCGCACCAGATTGAAAACGGTCATCTGGACGGCAAAGTCCTCAGTTGCGCCATCACTCAGACAGTGGCCGAAACCATCATCTCTGAACTGACCCACCTGCAACAGTCTCCTGCCGACTGGCAGCGATTCGTCTCCCGATACCGGGATATTCGTCTCGGCCAACCATTCCAAGTCGAGAATTGCTGATGAACAAGTCAACATCCACCCCCCTTGCCGATATCCAAAGCTGGCCGCTATTTAGCCAGAAAAACGGCAACGACAAATATCTGGTAGGCAGTATTTCCGTCGATCGTTATCTTGTCATCGACGAACGACGACGTCCCCTGGTGATGGACATCATCCACCAGTTGCAACGGGGCGCCACGCCCGAAGCGATTCAGGAAAACCTCGCCCGACAAAGAATCAGCACCGATGTACAAGCCTTTGTGCAGCAATTGGCCAGGCATGGATTGTTGGAAGAATCGCCGGAGGAAGATGCTGACGGTGAGGAAGAGCGCCGCCCGTTTTACAGCCAGCTCAAGGTGCTTTCCTGGGATGTCTTTTCCATCCCCCTCGACAGACTGGAGGGAAGCCTGACAAAAATGAGTCGTTATTTTCGCCACCTGCTCCTGAGCCTGGCCTTGCTGACAACGCTGATCATCCTCGGCCAGATGTTTCTGGGAGGACGTCAATTCACTCTGGCGCAACTCCTGCAGGTGCGACGCCATCTCAGCCTGCCATTGCTGATTGTCACTTCTCTCAGCATCCCATTGTTGATCATCCCTCTCCACGAGGCGGCTCACGCTTTGTTCGCCGCCGAAAAGGGCGTTTTTCCAAAACAGATAACCATGCGGTTATACCTGATGATCCTCCCCTTTTTCAGCCTGCAATTGCCCGGGCTTTATACCCTGCCGCCAGGATATCGTTTGTTGACCATTGCCGCCGGGCCCCTGATGAATCTAACCCTGGCCAATCTGGCTCTGCTGCTCAGCCTGCCCGGTCTGGCGGCTCCCACAGCATGGCAGGCGTTCTTGCTGACCTTCGCCGCCATCAACTACGCCACCTTTTTGTTCAACCTGACGCCTTTTCTGCCCCTGGACGGCTACTACATCCTCTCGCAATGGGGATTCAAAGAGCTGGATGTGCGCAGCAAAGCCTGGGCGTCCGCCAGAAGGTGGATCCAGAAACGCGACAGACGCTTGCCGCCGCTGTATCTGGCGCTGGTCATCCTGGATAGCGCTTTTCTCACCACCCTGCTCTATCTGAGCGTGCGTCAGCTCAATGGCTATCTGCTACACTGGAGCAACTCATCGAGCATCCGGGCCTTGAACAACCTGAATCCTCATATCCTCACGCTGACAATGCTAGTCATCGATATCGCTATCGTCGGATTCGCCATCTATCGCCTTTCCACCCTCATGGGCATCCGCCAGGCTATTCAAAAAGCATCATGACGCATCTGCTCACAATCCGCAGCCTGACCAAACGGTTCGGAACATTCACCGCTCTCGACAAACTGGATATGTCCGTCGAGGAGGGCGAAGTCTATGGTCTGCTAGGTCCTAACGGCGCCGGAAAGACTACACTTCTCTCCACCATTTTCGGGTTACTGCTGCCCGACAGCGGTGAAATCCAGTTCAACGGCCAGAAAATCGCGCCAGCGCGACCTGAGACGGCCCGGGGATTGGATGGCTTCGTGGATACGCCAGCCTTCTTCCCGCATCTCACCGCCATCGACAACCTGCGGATCTCCGTCCGACGTCGGGCGCACAAACTCTCGGATCAAGCGATACTGGACAAACTGGAGCAGGTGGGAATGGCTGATGCGGGCGAGCGCAAAGTGGGCGGCTTCTCCACCGGCATGAAAAAACGCCTGGGCATTGCCAGAGCGCTGCTCATTCCACCCCACCTTCTTATTTTGGATGAACCCACCAGCGGTTTGGACCCCAATGGCGTCAAGGACATGCGACAACTGGTGCTGGATTTGAAGGCGGCGGGGGTCAGCATTCTCCTCTCAAGCCACGTCCTCTCCGAAGTGGAGCAGATCGCCGATCGGGTGGGCATCATCGCCCATGGCCGCATGGTGCGAGAAGATCGGTTGGAAGCGCTGACCGTAACGCCCAACACTTACTGGTTCACCGTGGATGACGCCACCTCGGCCATCAGTCTGCTCAGCGCCCATGACGGTTTTGTCGTGGATCGCGTGGAGGGCAATGACATTCAGATAAGGCTGACGCCCGGATTATCGCCAGCGCACGTCAATCGGCTATTGGTCGAAAATGGCATTCTGGTTCAGACCATTCGCCCCGAAAAAAATCACCTGGAAGACACATTCTTTCGCATCATCGGCATCCACTGACTTTCGAGAAGCCATATCATGCTCACCATCGAATGGAAGGCGTTCATCGCCAATCGCCGGTTTCTGTTTCTCAGCCTGGCTCCGCTGCTACTGGCGGTCATCGCCGCTTTCAGCTACTACGCAGCCGCCAGCGTCGGGCTCACCTATGTGACGGGCTACACCTTTCTGATCGCCACCGTCAACCTGTATTCGCTACTTTTTCTGCCATTCCTGGGCGTAGCGATAGGCAATCACCTCATTCTCGCCGAATTCAACTGGCGCACCATACGTCGCCCATTCATCGAACACATTCCTCGTCGCCGTTTCATCCTCGCCAAGGCCGCCATTGCAGCCATCGCACTATTCCTGCTCATGGCTCCTTATTTTCTGGCTTGCACGATTTTGGCGGATGCGTTCTTTGGTTTCGGCCAACTACTCATCGAAGACCACGCCTTCTCCACCGCCGGCGGTCTGATACGCGCCACGGGAGCCTATCTCTGGGGGGGATTCATCCTCTACATCTTCGTTGTCCTGGGGCAAATCCTTCTGCTACGGGTGCGCAACAGCACCGTCGCCATTCTGGGAAGTTTGCTCCCCTTCTATATTTTCGTCGCCTTTGGCAAACAATTGCCTTTGCCGCCCATCCGCTCCATCTTCCAGCTAAGCGAACACATTCTCTTGTCCAGTGCGTTTGATAGAAACATGGCGTATGATTTTTTCAGCGCCCTCGCGGCCTGGGGCGTCATCATCCTGGCTCTGCTCTTCCTGCAAATATACCTGTTCAATCGTCAGGATATCACTCCCTCCTGATCACCTTTCCGCCATGTCCGCCATCACCTTTCTTATTGCCGACGATTTCCCATCATCGCGCGCCCAGTTGCGTAAATTTATCGAGAGCACTGCGCCCTGGCAAGTGGTGGGCGAAGCTGGCAATGGGAGCGAAGCCATCGCCAAAGCGCGACAACTCCGCCCCCACATCGTCATTCTGGATGTTTCGATGCCGGAGATCAACGGCATCCGCGCGGCGAAAGAGATCAAAAAATACTTGCCGAAAACGCATATCATCATTTACAGCGCCCATAACGCCCCCCTCATTGCCCAGCGGGCGATGGCAGCCGGAGCAGATGCTTATTTTGACAAAAGTGAGCTCGAACAGGACGCGCTTTCTGAACTCGTAGAACAATGGCATCTTTCCACCTTCACTCACCCCACCTCCTCTCTCATCTCATCTCACAAGGAGTCACACTCATGAAAGACTTTCGTTACGCCATCTACCAACTGATGAACAACCGTCCTTTCCGTCAACGCATCGAAGCGGACATGCACCAGACCCTGCTGGAGCATGACATCTCTCTCACCCAGATGGAGCAAGAGGCCCTGCGCGATTTTTTACGCCATCTCCCTTCAGTAACGGATATGAGCAAACCGACCGTGCATCATAGCACGCCGGGCCTGCCCGAAATCGGCTGGCCGCTCATTTCCGTATCTCCTGAAGGAAGCGCGGCATAAACATCATGGATGACGCATTCGCCGCCGCCGTCCACGCCTTTTTGCGGGAGCTTGTTACACACGCAATCCCCACTCCCGCTTATGCGGACGCCATCACGCAGATACTGTCGATATTCGAGCGCGTTCATCCCGAAACGCTCGGATTGATCCGGACAGCGTGTGTAGCGGCCGGAGGCTCTGCAGGGAGCGTCACGCCCATCGCTGCGGCGTGGCGCTCCCTGCACATTGCCGCCCGTCTTCTGGATGACGCAGAAGACGACGATGTGACCTATTGGCAGAAAGGAAACAACGCCGCGGCGCGAACCATCAATCTGGGAACAGGATTCATCAGCCTCGCCAATCTGGCTCTACTGCGGGCCGAAAACAGCTTTTCTACAGGACAATATCTAAACCTGAGCCGTCGCTTCAATCAGATCATCTTGGTTATGGCCGAAGGCCAGCACCTGGATCTTCTGCCCCGCGGCATCGATGCCCTGGAAACATACTGGCTGCATATTCAGAACAAATCAGGCGCCTTCTTTGGGCTGGCTGTCGAGGCAGGCGCTCATTGCGGCGCAGCCCCTCAGGAAACGCTGGCCCGCTATTACAAATTCGGCTATAATCTGGGCGTTGCCCTGCAACTAATCAACGATCTCAACGGCTTCTTTCAGGAAAACGCCCATTCCGATCTGGCATCAGGCAAACGCACCCTGCCATTTTTCTTTATCACCGAGTTTGCTCCTCCTTCAGTGCGAAAAGATTTCCGATCATTATGGCGCCAAGCTGCACACAGCCAGGACGCGCGGCGTCAAATTCGCCAAATTGCCAGAGATCATGGCGCAGACGCCTACATTGTAGCCGAAATCGCCCGGCTCCAAGTCATTGCGCATTACAGTCTGCAAGCCAAGGATGATCCGGAAGGCCTTCTTTCCGGGTATCTCCAACGATGGCTGACGATCCCTGATGATTTTCTCGCGCACTAAATCCTTTCCACTTTCCCATCTCCTCCTATTGCTGGTCGATCTGGGCGTTTTGCTCATAATCGGCTTTGCCATCTTCTTTCGCGCCAGTTTTCCAGATCCGGGCGTGGAGATCGAAAACCGAACAGGCGTCATCTTAGACCTGGACGCCCTGGGCTTCTTCAGTGACGTTGGATTTCTGCCAGGCGATCGACTCCTGATTGTCCAGGGGACGCCGTGGCGTCAGGCCGTCAGCGTATTTGATGGCGCCAAAGCGGGCGGCGTCACCTGGTGGACGCTGGAACGAGGGGGAAAAACCATAACCATCAAAAGTGTTGTCCCCCTTCTTTCATGGCCACAACGTCTGAAAAATATCATGCCGCTGCTGGTGGCGCTTTTCTATTGGGGCATCGCTACACTCCTCTGGCTCTATAATCCCAAACATAGAACAATCCGCCATTTTTTCCTGCTCAGCCAATTGGTGGCGCTGATCCTCGCCGGCGGCAGCCTGGGGACCTACACGCTGCGCTGGGGCGGCTATCTTTACTACGTCGCATTGATAGCGGTCATCCCTGTGACCATCCACTTTTTCGCCACATTCCCGCAACAACACACGTCTCAATGGGTGCGACGTCTGATTTATCTGGCCTATGGCGCCGCGTTGCTGTTTCTCTTGCGATTTCTCTTCATGTGGCGGGGAATATCCTTCTTTTTTTCCGGTGAAGTCTGGAATATCCTGCAACTGATCTACCTTTTTATAGCACTCTTTTTTGCCGTTGCACTACTCTTTTTCCGATGGTCCAAGGCTCCCCCATTGGCGCGTCAACGACAACGCCTGATTGTCGCTGGTATGCTTGCCAGTCTGTTGCCTTTCATCCTGTTCTACTTATTGCCCTTATTGTTACGCCAGACGCCGATTATTTCCCCCAGTTGGTTGTTTATTTCTCTCATCTTTCTCCCCTTGTCAGTCGCATACGCATTGCGCAGCGGTGAGGCGGGGGCTATTGATTGGTTTCTCAACCGCACACTGGTGCATATTCTTCTTTTTGGATTGATGGCCGGGCTGTTTGCCGGGCTATTCTGGCTTCTGAACGCCATTTTCCCCCGAACGCGAGAGGCTTCCCTTTTATTGGCGACAGTACTGGCCGTCTCGTTGGCCATGCTTTTTTCTCCCCTGCATCACATCTTGCAGCACTGGGTTGATCAGATATTCTATCGCGGATGGTATGATTATCAATTGGTTGTGGAAAGGACGGGCAAACAACTGGCCAGCGTTGAAGGGCCGCAAGAACTGGCGCAAGCGTTGTTGGAAAATGTAACAGCCACCATGAAATTGCGATGCGCCTGTTTCTTGTTGCCCATGTCGGATGATGATAAGAATGGGCAGATATTCATACACGCCTTGGGCGAATGCCCCTTGCAAGCCTTTCAGTCACGACAGTTCTCACTGGCCGGGCCATTTTATCAGACATTACAAGCGGCTGAACACATCATCACCAGTGATGTTTTACGTCAACGAACGCCTGTTTCGCGTCTTTCGGCGCCCGAAAAGGCATTGCTCCACTGCCCCCACGCCCGAATGTGGATTCCCACCCGGCTGCCCAGCGAATCATCTGCATCCGATCTCACGGCGGCGCTGGTTGTCGGTCCGAATCAGAGCGGCGACGCTTTCAGCGAAGAAGACCGGCGCATCCTGGCAACGCTGGCCCGACAAACCGCCCTGGTCATCCGAAATCTGAAATTGCTCGTCCAACTGCAACGGCGAGAAAAGGAATTGGCGCAACTTTACAAAAACCTTACTTTTGTGCGCGAAGAAGAGCGCAAACGCATCGCCCGGGAACTGCACGACGATATCATCCAAAACATCCACGTCATCTACCGCAGCATCAGGGATAGACATGTCTTGCACCCTGAACTGGCCGAATCCAGTCTGGATCAATCGGCCCAGCGACTTAAACAAACAATGAACGATGTGCGCCGCATCTGCAATGATCTGCGCCCCGCAACGCTGGATGTATTGGGACTGTCCGACGCCATACGCTCTCAGTGTGAACGATTCCGGGAACGAACGGGCATTTCCGTCAGCTTCTTTGTTCAGGGTGATGAAGAGACGCCTCTTTCTGAAGAGACGGAAAATATGCTCTTCCGCATCTTTCAGGAGGCGCTGTGGAACGTAGAAAAACACGCCCACGCCCGACATGTCGATGTGCAACTGCATCTTCCCCCAACTGAGGCGTCCAACGCCAACAGCCACATACGCCTGACCATACAGGATGATGGGCGGGGAATGGAATCCCTTCCCCGTTTTGACGCATTATTGGAGAGACGATCCTACGGACTGTTAAACATGCACGAGCGGGCGGCAATGATTGGCGGCAGGATGCAGATGACGTCCGGCCCGCACCAGGGCGTGCGCATCGAGGTAACGGCGCCTGTATCGCCGCCGGAGTTCGATTAACCCCTCCCAACGTTCTTTCCTCGCCCGGCAAATGTCATGAGCGTTTGCACGCCGGCAAGAAATGAAATCCAGAACGCAAGATAACGCTGACACACGCAGATTTCCGCAGTTTTACAGCATTCCGAAGCTTCCGGGCCCAATCTAGGCGATGCTCTCATCGCCACTGAAAGCTGCGCACAGGGCTGGCCTGGCTGATGGGGACGATCTCGCCATCGCGAGTCAGGCGCACCAATCGCACCCACCAACGCATCCCGGAAGAGGCGGCGTCGGGGGACGGACGCAGCGCGTCATCCAGACGCAGGCTGCTGGCTTTGGTGCGGACGGGTTCGATTTTGGGCAGATGGGGATCGGCGTAGGCCAACCCCACCTGATACCAGACATCCTCCGGCAGCAGGCCCGGGGCCACCCAGCGCAGCAGCGGGCCGGTCTCGCCCGCATACACGCCGCCATCGGGCGGGCTAATGAGCACGGGCGGCTGGATTTTGGGGACGGGCGTGGCGGTGGTCGCGAGCTCGGGCGTGGGCGTAATGGTCCCCACAGGAATGATCAACACCTGTCCCACTTGCAATTTGTTGGGGTCGGAGATATCGTTGTTTTCGAGGATGGCGGTGGTGGGGATTTGGAAGCGAATGGCGATGGACTCCACGGTGTCGCCCGGTTCGACCGGATAGTTGATGAGGCCGGAAAGGGGCTCGGGCGTGGGCAGGGGCGCGTCAGCCTCATCCGCCGGGATGTTCAGCGTCTGTCCGGGCCGCAAAATATCCTTCGTGGTCAGATTATTGGCGGCCAGCAACACGTCCAGATCGATGCCATATTGATTGGCGATGCCCAGATAGGTGTCACCTTGGCGCACGATGTGCACGATGGGCGTGGGCGTGGGGACGGGCGTGGGCGTGGGGGTGATGGTGGGAGTGGGCGTCAGTGTGGGGGTGTTGGTGGCTGTGGGCGTGATGGTGGGCGTGGATGAAGGCGTCAGAGCCAGCGCCTGCCTTTGGTCGTCCCAGCGCCACCACAAGACGACCAAGGCGACGATGACCAACGCCAGGACAATATCCGCCCAGGGGACGCGCAGACGCAGCCGCCGCGGCTGCTCGAACTGATAGCCGCACATGAAGCAATCTTTGGCTTTATGACTGACGGGCGTCCCGCAGTTGGGACATTTTCGGGTGGGCATAGGTTGAAGTCAAAAGGTAAAAGTAAAAAGTAAAAAAGGCTGGCGGATTGTATCCCAGAAGAAGAGGATGGCCAAAATCAGCAGGGTGGTCAGGGTGATGAGTGCGGCGATGGTGCGCAGGGGGGTGTTGGTGAAACGGATGCGCACGTCGTGCTCGCCCGCGGGAACAGCCACCGTGATGAGCGCGTCCGGGCCTTCGGCCCGCGTCGCCGCCGACTGATCATCGATCCACGCCCGCCAGCCCGGATACCAGTAGGTGTAGAATTGCAGGGTGACGGGCGTTTGGGCGCTGACACGCACCTCATCGGAGCCTGCGCCATGCCGGACGCTGGTCACATCCCCGACGCCGTCGATGATCCCGGCCAGAGGGAGAGGCTCGCCCGCCAGATAGGCCTCGATTTTGGGAGAAGTGACCGGTTTGTCGCCCGCAAAGGCGGTGCTGCCGCGCATATCGGGATAATCCAGCTCGAAATAGATATCCGCGGCCGGGCTGACATCCTTTGTCGCCACGGCGGTGTGTTGGGGCCGGGCGTAGGTCCAGGAGCCCAGCAAGATAGCCAATGCCAGGGCCAGCAGGATGGGGTGGAGGGCATCGCGGCGGGCGGGCAGCAGAGCGGCGACCGATCCCGCTGAAACCAGCGCCAGAAAAAGGGTGGCCGGGGCCAGAAACCGGAAAGGGAACTGCACCAGCTTGATCATGGGAATGACATCCCAAAATATCTTGCTGGGGGCCAGGGTAGCGAAGAGGGCGATGGCGGCGATTGCGAAAAATCCCCAGAACAACACCGGACGCTGCGGACGCTTGCGGATGACCAGCGGCAGTGCGACGATGCTCGACATCATCAGCCACAGGCCAACGGATAGATTCATGCCGTCATCGGGCCCGGGCAGGGCGAAACCATAGCCCCAGGTGAAGTCGAACCACTGGAAGAGGTAGAGGAATTGTTTGGGGTAGTTATAGCTTTCGGCCGGAATCCACTGATCGACGACGATGTATTGGGTCTCGCCGATGACCGGCAGTAAAAAGATGGCGGCGAACATCCCGCCCAGCAGGCCCGCGGCCAGGGCGTAAAGCGCGGCCCGCCACGGAACCTTGCCCTCCCGCCGCCAGTCCAGCGCCAGCCAGGTGAGGATGAGCAGCGCCAGCAGGGGCGGCAGCAGCATCAGCGTGACGCTGTGGGTCATGATCAGCAGGCCCAGGCTGAGCGCGGCCAGGGCCACGCTGCGGGCGTTTTTGCGCGTCAACACCTGCCAGAAGCTGTGAATCACCCAGGGATAAAGGGCCAGGGCCACGAATTCGGCCAGGGAGCCGCGCACGTAGCTGTTGACCAGATGATACGGAGCGGTCATGTAGAGCAGCCCGGCGATGAACGCGGGCCCGACTCCCCACAAGCTGCGGGCCAGCCGATACATGCTCACGCCCGCCAAAATCGTGGCCAGCGCCCAGGTGATCTTGACCGCGCCCACGATGCTGGCCCCCAGCAGATGAAAGACCTCGGCGATGGCGAAGGCCAGGGGCGCGTAGAAAGTAAACAGAGGGTAGCCGTAACCCTGGGAGTGATCGGGCGCCCAGCGCGGCCAGAGAAAGCCGTCGCGAATGCCCTGATCATATTCCACCAGCCAGATGAGGCTGTGACGGGCGTCGTGGGCGTGCAGAAAGTAGCCCGAGGCCAGCAGCGGCGCCAGGATGAACAGGCTGAGAAGGATGAGCAGGACGAGGGGAGAGCGGAGCAGATCGCGTTTGAGATCTGCTTTACGCTTCAGGTCCGACAACAGACTCATATTCGTCTGGAAGATAATCCTCAAGAAGAACAACTTCCGTCCCGGAGATTTTGTGCCGCCATCGTTTGTCATTGGTGACAATAGCATCGACTTGCACGTTTTGAGCTGTCGCAAGAATGATGGCGTCAGGCGCAGGCAGACCGATGTCGCCTCGCACATGGGCCGCGGCCCGAGCGATCTCAACATTCACGGGCAAGACAGTGAGGTGAGGAAAGTTTAACAAATACATTTCATATTCCCGCATGGCCTCGACATCCTTCTCTTGCGCTGGCGCAGTCAGCAGTTCTGTCAGAGTAATAACGCTGATAACGCCTTCAACCAGGCCCGCTTCCACGATCTCCAAAATAGTTTTCGCCAGTGAAAAATAGATGGGATTTTTTTCCAGGACATAAATGAAGATCATCGTGTCGATAGCAACGGCCTGATAACGGGATAAATCATCCCGCAGGCGTTCTACTCCTCCCATGACGCCCGCTCCTTCTCCAGCCACGCTTCACCAGATTGATGCCAGACATGGGCGTGCAAACCGCTTAGCGCCTCTGTGAAACTTGTGGGGCGCGGCCGCAAATAAACGCGGTTACCATCAATCAGGAAAAGAATCTGATCATGGGGCTTGATGCCCAGGGCTTTCCGCACCTCTTTTGGGATAACCATTTGGTATTTTTTGCTTACTTGTGCAGTTGCTGTTTGCATATTGATCACCTGTTTTGCAAAATGAGTTCTTGTTTTACATTTTACAATTTTGCTTTACAAATGTCAATCCATTAACCATCTTTTGACATTCCGTAAAGTCATTCAGGTTAATCTATGTCGATAAACGCCCCAAACCGTCAGCCCCAAAAGCAAAATGGCGGTCAGGATGGAGATGGCGTTGCCGATGATGCGGATGGGGGTGTTCTCAAAGGAGATGCGCAGGAGAGAGTCGCCTTCGGGCACGGGGACGTCGAGGAGGCCGTAGGGCGGACGGGTGTCGTCGGGGGTGAGCGCGAAGCGCTGGATGACCTCGCCCGTGTCCGGGTCCATGATGGTCGCTGTCCAGCCGGGATACCATTGGCGATAGAAGGGCAGGCGCTGCCCCGGCGCATCGGTCCATACCCGCACCGTCTCGGAGATAACGCTGTGCTCGCGGGCGTCCACGGCCAGATGGGGGTTGGCCTGCACCAGGCCGTAATCCACCTGGGTGGTGACCGGTTTGCCCGCCATGTGCAGGTCGGCAATGGGCGACCAGGTCGCAACTTCATCGGCGGTGGATGTCATGCCGGTCATCTCGTCGGAGCTGCGCTCGAATGCCATCAGCCCGGCCAGCGTAGCCCCGCCCGGCGGCGGATCGGTGACCTGAATGGTCAGATAACGGCTGCTGGCGAAGATGATCAGGCCCGAGAGCATCAGGGGGATGAGCCATGAGGTGGCGTGATGATCCGGGCCATCGATTGCGTGGTCGGCGAAGATGAGGATGACGGGGGCGAGGATGGCCAGGGCCAGCGCGGCCAGAGAGAGATAGCGCCAGGGGAATTGGGCCATGGCCACCATGGGGACATGATCCCAGGCCAGGGTGGAAGCGGCGGTGGTCAGCCAGGCGCTGCCCAGCAAGATGATCAGCCAGAAGCCGATCTCGATGCGCTCTTTGCCCGGACGCCGCCACCACGCCCACGCGGCCAGCGCGGCCAGGGCGAAGAGCGCCAGGCCCAATTGGTAGCTGAGCGTATCATCCGGCCCGGGCGTGCTAATGCCATAACCCCAGCGGGGATCGAAGAGCTGGGCGAAGTAGACGAAATGCTCATGGAAGTCGTAATAGCCGCCATACCATTGGCTGAGATTGACGAAATTCTTTTCGGCCAGGGCGGGCAGGATGAAGAACGCGGCCAGGGCCACGCCCAGGCCCAATCCCGCGGCCGGGGCCAGGAGACGTCTCACGCAAAGGCGCAAAGACGCAAAGGGAAAGAGCCTACGGCTCGACGAAAGTAGACGAATCTCGACGAAAGTAGACGATTCATTTCGTCCACCTTCGTCCATTCGTCCATCTTCGTCAACCTTTCCCCTATTTTTCCTTTGCGACTCAGCGTTTTTGCGTGAGATCAAATTATTTTCAAAGCAGACCAGCGCCAGCAAATACAGGCCCAGCACGGGCGTGAACAGCAGCGCCACCAGATTGGAGCTGAGATGGATGGCGGCGTAGGTGAGAGCGACGAGGACGATGTTGAGGGCGGCGGGACGCCTGACGACGCGGCGCACGGCCCACAGAGCCAGGGGCAGCAGGGCCAGGGCCAGGCTTTCGGCCATGGCGGCCCGCACATACACATCCACCAGATGATAGGGAACGTAAACGTAGGCCACTGCGGCCACCAGCGCCGCCCGCTCGCCCAGCCAATCCCGCACGAACAGCCACATGGCCCAGGCGCTGATAAGCAGCGTCACGATGAAGGTCGCCTTGACCGCGTTTTCCAGGGTCAGGTGCAGAGTGCGATAGAGCAGGGTCCCCAGAAAGGTGGCGCCGGGCGCATAGATGTTGAAGAAGGGATAGCCGTAGCCAAAGGCCCAATCGGGCGACCAGCGGGGAAAGAGAATGCCTTCGTTCCAGGTGATGTTGTATTGCAGGATGAAATAGACATCGTGGCGCGCGTCATGCGCAGCCCAGAAATAGCCGGGTCGCAGCAAGGGGGCGATGGCGAAAATCGTCAGCAGCATCGCCGTCCAGAAAGAGGCGGAACGAAGGGTTTTCATAGTTGTCAATGACCCATTGTCAATGAGTCGGAACCGTCGGAAAGGAGCAGGCGCTGGCCCGACTGCCAGTTGTAGAGGCCCATTTGCACGCGTAGCGTGGTCGGCGCGTCGGCGGGAATGCCGACGGTGTAGGCGTCGGTGATGATCTCGCCCGGCGTCCATGTGGTCATGGGACGGTCGCCGCCCCGGGGCTGGCCATCGAATTGAGCCACGGTCTGGCCCGCGTCATCCACCACATGAATGAAGATGTTGTAGTCGAAGTCGATGGGCTGCAAGGCCTGCCATGCGGCCGCCACGCTGACGCTGTGCCCGGGCGACAGGTCGCCTTCGAGGCGGACGTCGATGAGCAGGATCTGATGGTCGCCAAAGATGGCCGCGGGGTGTTCGGGGATGGGAACATCCACGAAGTTGGGTGAGAGGGCCGGGCCCGCGGCCAGGATGGGCATAATCAGCAAGACCGCCCAGATGGCGGGCGTCTCCAGTGCAGGAAACAGACGCAGGGCATATCCTGCCGCCGCGGCCAGGGGCAAAACGCTGGTCAGCAGAAAGGCCATACGCAAATCGCCAACAAAGTAGGAGGCTCCCACCAGCAGCAAGACTGTGAACAACACGCCCCAAACGGCTTGAGCGTTTTCGGGGCGATGGCCCGCCAGCCGCCATAGCGCAATGATAACCAGGGCCAGCAGGATGAGACCGGGCGTCCAGGCGAAGGCGGCATGCAGATCGATGGCGTTGGCGCTCCAATGCCATGGCGACTCGAACAAAAGATGCAAAGAAAATGGCGGCTGCGGATTGCTGTGGAAGATGCTGAAGATCGCAACAAGAATGCCCGCGGAGCCCACCAGCCACCGCGGCCAGCTTGTTTTTTCTATTTGCCAGAGAAGTGCGGCTATCCCCGCGGCCAGCCACACGCTGGCGACAGCGCCCTCGATGTAAATGGCGCTGAGGAAGATGGGGGCGTAAAGGGCCAGCACGGCGCTAAGAAGGCTGGCTTTATTCCCCCACAGATTTCTGAGCCCGAAGAAGATCAAAAGCCCAACCAGTATCAGGCCCAGGGCGATGCTGGCTTTGAGTGCGGCCACATTGCCCAGGCCCGCGGCGTGCAGGATGCGCGCGGGCAGCAGCGCCCAATCGCCAGCGCCTGCACTCACGCCTAGCGCGGGCAGCGCGCCCGGGCGCCACGCGGGCAGGCCGGGCCGCGTCAGCGGCGCCCAGGCGGGGATGAGGAGCAATAGCAGTAACAGCGTGTAGCCGATGGTGGTGCGACGGGCGTTCATGGCCGCGATTATAGCACGTCGGGCGGGGTTCGGCCATGAGCCAGACGCAAAAAATGACAAAACTGTCATCCAGAGAATCTCATCCTTTCATAGGATGTTCATATTCAATTGGTAAACTGAAGAGAGACGCGTTGCCCGATGTTGACCTTTGCCCGACACAGAAGTAAGATAGAGTCACGCGCCAGTTGGTTTTTCTTCTGAGCTTCCTCCCATATCTTTCTTCCATGAGCGCCGCATCTATGAAGCGATTCGCTATTCCCACACTCATCCTCACCGCCGCCATCCTCCTCTCGCTACCCCCGATGCTCTCCCGGGCCAGGACCGGACGGGACGCGCCCGCAGTCACGCCCACGCCGACGCCCATCACCAACGTCATCAGCCTGCAAGTCAAAGCGTCGGAGGATGACACCAGCGTGCAGTTGGCGACGGGCGAGAATCGCAACGATTGGAGTTATGTGCGCGTTGGCGCCAGCGAAACAGCTTATGTCAACGGCATTCGTTTTCAGAATATCGATATCCCGCAGGGTTCGCGAATCGTACAGGCCAAACTATCGCTTTACTACGGCGAATGGACCAGAGACACGCCTATTCGAGTGAAAATCCAGGCGGATAAAACTGACTCGGCTCGCTCCTTCGCGAATTCCGAAACTCTGGCCAGCCAACGTCCGCTCACATCGGCCGCCGTCGGTTGGGAGATCGCCCAGGCGCCGCCCAACTACTCCTGGTTTGATTCGCCTGATATTGCCGCCGTCATCCAGGAAATCATCAGCCGACCAGGCTGGCAAAACGGAAACGCTCTGGCCATCATCATCCAAAACGCGGCCAATAATGAATTAAACCATTATCTTGATGTGATGAGTTACGATTTCCGGCCGGACATCAGTCCCAAATTGGAGATCGTTTACGAAACGAATGTCCCCATCCCCACTTCGACGCCGACCCGCACGCCCACGCCCACCGTTACGCCGACGCCCGAGCCGGGCAGGTTGGCCATCGAACAGGCCGTGGCGATGGATTGCAACGCCCGTTATGCCGGCAACACCCAAACCTGGGATAACAATGTCGTCGTCTATACCGCCTGTCGCCCGGCATGGCCGGAGACGGGACCAGAGGCGGTTTACCGTCTGCAGATCCCCTATGACAACACCGATGTCCAACTCCAGATATTCCCCGACGATCCTGCTCAGGATTTGGACGTTTTTCTGCTGAAAAGCGCATACCCGGATGATTGTTTGCAAGGCGCTGACGCCAACCTGGTGCGGGCGAAGATGGATGCCGGGGTTTATTATGTGGCGATAGATGGCTACAACGGCGCAGCCGGAGCCTATACCCTGGTCAGCAGTTGCACAGTCAACTTCAAGCATGCGCTTTATCTGCCCGTGATGACGCGTTGAACCTTCAGAAGGTCTCAGGCTCCAAAGATGGCGCTCCTGAAAAAGGTCCGAATCAGCATTGACGATAGCTGAAACAGCAAATTTGATGGGGTTCAGCCGATCTTCCTTGGCGAAACCATGATATTTTTCTTTGCGCCTTCGTGGCTTTGCGTGAGATTAATCTTTTTCAGTCGATCCAAAGATTCAACGCGGGGAGGTCTCACGCCGCTGATAATGCGGGCACCAGGCTTCGCCTGGGATGGGGCGGTTGAAGTGAGGAGAGGCGGGATTGCGGCAAAAAGCGTGGCGCTTGCTTTGCTGACCATCACCGCTGCTGCGGAAGACGTCCAGATGCAGACACGTCTGACAGGTGCGGTTATGCAGATGATTCCAGATGATCTGAAACTTGTGACCGATCATGACGTCGTATCGGACTCATCGGCAGGAGCCGCATTGCTGGCGCTTTCGTCCCCGGACTGTTTGGGCAGGCCAAGGATGACATCGCTGCCTCCGGTGAGTCGGGCGAGTTTGAGGCGGGCTTTTTTCAGGGCCTGACGCAAGGGCTTGCCGCTGTAAACGCTGGCAAAGGTCGAGACCGCCGCTTTTTCATCGAGCTGGAGATCATATTGCCCGCGCAGTTCCTCGCGATGTTTGCACAGCCATAAATAAAGATCGGTTACGGTGCGGTCGGGAAATTCATTCAATAGTCCGCTGTTTTCGATCTCGCTGGCCAGGGGCAGATAGACGTTTTCGTACCAGCTTTTGGCCGCATCTTCGTAGGGGACTTCCGCATCCCGCTCCTCACCCATATACCAGCGATGTACGGCGATTTGCTCGTCAAGATCGCGATAACGGCCGGGTTCGGTCAGACGAATGGGGGCGTCGGGATAAAACCGATTCAATTTCGTGCGTTCCAGAAACTGTAGGCGGCTGGCTTCGATCAGCCATGCGCGCAATTCTTCCGCCGATTCGGCATCGACAGGAACCGAGGTCTCCACCGGCGTTACATACGCCTCGATGCTTTTCTCGTCGTGGGCGCGGGCCACCGAGACGCGGTGATTGCCGTCCTTTACGAAATAGAGATCGCCTACTTTCAAAAGCTCGACGGGGGGTAATCCCACCAATCCCTCACGGGCGGCGTCCACCCGGGCCCAACGCTCCTGCAGGGCTTCATTTCGGGGCAAAAAGATGTTGTTGAAATCGCGGTAGCGGCCAACGCTTCCCACGATTTTATCCAGCGGAACCTCTTCCAGTTTCGGTCGCACGCCCATCTCCTGGGCATGCAAAATCTGACGCACTTCATCATAGCTCAGCAAATCGCTTCGTCGCCCGCGCATGCGGCTGATCCAATCTTTGAGAAAGGCTTGCATGTGGGCGTCGCGAAAACGCTGAGCCGCCTGGCTGAGTTGCAAATCGGTTGGATTTTCTGACATGATGGCATCGCAAGTAAAAAACGCTGACTGATGCGCCGCCGTTTGAGAGAATATCAGCGAACGATCGGCGTCGAAAGTTTATATCACCTGAACGACAGCGCCATCGCGGCGCGAATCGCCTGCGCCTTCGAACATGCCGGAGGCCGTTCGACCCACCGCATGGGCGCCGCCAAAAAACATGTGCCGCGTAGGCCAAACATTCACATCATACCCCCAATGACGTAATTTTTCAACCGACATCGGCGAATATCCCGCCTCGATTTGCGTAGCGTTGTTCTCGAAATGAATACGGGGACTTTCCACCGCGTCCTGCAACTGCATGTGAAAATCGATGTAATTGAGGAATACCTGCAGGATTGCGGAACGGATGCGATTGGCCCCGCCCGAGCCCACGGCCAGGACAGGCTCGCCATCGTGCAAAGCGACGGTGGGAGCCATCATGGAGCCGATGCGCACGCCCGGCTGGCCCTGCAAAAAGCCGTTGGGATGCAGATCGGCCTCACCCAGAATGTTATTGAGGATGACGCCTGTGCCGGGAACGATGAAGCCGGGGGTCTCGCCGGCGGTGGTGGTCAGCGCCACCAGGTTGCCGTCGCCATCGAGGACGCTGATGTGGCTGGTGTTGTTGTGCTCGACGGGCGGAGGGATGTCCGGGGGATGGCGGTGATGATCCCGTAAGCGTCGGGCGAGTTCGGCGGCATGGCGTTGGATGTTGTCAGGGGACAAAAAGACGCCAGCATCCCCTGAGATATCGAACAAGGGCCGGGCGAGGTTGGTCTGGCGCATGACTTCCGTCAGCAGTTCCAGGTGTTCGGCGCTGCCAAATGGCGTCAAACTCAGATCGTAATCGGCCAGCAAGGCCAGAGAGAAGGCGATGAGGGCGCCGCCACGAGAAGGAGGCGGATTTGTGAGAAGCTCATACCGGCGGTAATGCTGACGCAGTGGTTCGCGCACGGCAACCTGATAGGTTTCCAGGTCTTTTGCTGTCAGCAGCCCGCCATGTTGCCGTTGATCCTGCAAGATGGCGCGGGCGATTTCACCCTTGTAGAACAGATCCGGGCCTTCATGCCCCAGAGCCTCCAGGGTGTCGGCCAGATCGGGATTTCTATACAGATGCTCGGCGCGCAGAAAGGCGCCGGGAGCGCCAAAGAGCCGGGCCAGTTCGTCATCCGCAGCAAAGATGTCATAAAGCAGTTCGCCCACGTAGGCCCCGAACCGTCCGATGGGGATGCCATGGCGGGCGTAGTGAATGGCCGGTTCGAGGACTGTGCGCAGGGGAAAACGTCCAAGATCGTCCTGCATCCGGCACAAACCGGCAATCAGTCCCGGCGTGGCCACGCTGGCCCGACCGATGTGAAAAAGCTGATGCGCCGGGCCGTAATCCACGGTGACAGCGTAAAAGTCTACGGGATCAGGCCAGGTTTCGGGCGTCAATCCCAGGCCCGGGAAGTCAACGAAGAAGTCATACAGCCAGGAACGGGCGTCGTCGTGTCGAAAAATCAGGGCGAAACCGCCGCCGCCGGGTGAAACCAGGGTGGGTTCGGCCAAAAAACTGGCGAATGCGGCGGCGACGGCTGCATCGACAGCGTTGCCGCCCGCCCGCAACATCTCCGCTCCGGCCTCTGCGGTTTTCTCGCTACCTGCTGCAATAATGCCTTTTGTCATGGTGCGCGCCAAGGTTTAGCTAAATTCCTGCCAGAGAGCGTTGAGATAGTGATAGGGATCGCGATGATAAGCGTCCAGGTCTACATCCAAATGAGAGAATTCCGGTGCGTCGGCCTGTGAAGTCAGAGCCTGCACCAGTTTTTTTTCATTGCCATCGGCCCGCAGCAGGCCTGTATGTCGCCGCCAGCCGGGACGGTCGTATGGCGGCTCCCGCCATTGTTCTTCGGGAATATCCGCCCAGCGCCACAGCCACAGAGCGGGCAGCCGAGCCTGGCGGGCCAGGGCGAGGATCTGGGCCAGATGCTCGGCCGCGTCCTCCTCGCTGGCGTAAAAAACGCCATCCCGGGCCACAGAACGCTCTCCGGCGGCGGTGGTGGGCAGCCCGGCCAGATACAGGGAAACAGGCTGCTCGGCCAGGGCGTTGGTCAGTTCTACAGCGAAGCTGAGCCAGCGAATGCTCAGGGGCAGATGGCGGCGATCGCTGGCGAACGTGGCCATGCTCAGGCCCGGATTGCCTCCCGCCTCGATGATAGCCTTGGGACCGATGGCGTTCGCGTTTTCCAGGGCGTCGAAAGCCAGCAAAAAGATGTTTTGCTGTGCGGGAGCCGCTCGCCCCATCATGGCGATCACATCGTCCAGCCAACGCCTGGTCGCAGTTTTATCGCTGGCAGCGGAAAGCCGCCCGAAACCGGGCAGCGGCTCCCACCCCATCAGGGCGGGATGGTCGGCGTAATAGGCCACCATCTCCCGGACAAGATGCTCCCGGGCCTGGAGCATGCGCTCATCGATGAAAGGATGACGCAGCCGCCCCCAATTGATCCACTTATCGTTGACCAACATGGGCCAGTGCGGCGGCAGCGGCGCCGGATTGACGCCCCAATCGGGCCACCACAGCGCCCCATCCCAAAAACCGGCCCATAATCCGGCCATGACACTCAGATGCTGATCCTCGGCCATATCCAGAAATTCGCCAAAACGATCCAGCATCCGGGGGGCGATGCGATCTGCGCCCGGCTGGAAATCATGCCAGAAAAGGGGAACGCGCACCGCGTCCAAACCCAATGCCGCAATATGAGAAAAATCGTCACGGATCTCAGCGGCGTCGAAGCGTCGCCAGAACCGCGGCCCGGTTCTGCCGGGGAGATAGCCAATGCCTAGGAGCATGAAACCGCCTTCGAGCAAGATAAAAGCGCAGAGCGCAGGATGGACTGGATGCTGTTATGATACCCATTGTCTCCGCGAATGCCAAACATCGCCCCAAAAACAAACGCCCCGGCAAATTGAGCGGGGCGTTTGTGCAGTGTCGCTTGCTGATGCTGAATAGCTTATGCGGCTTTCTTGACGGCGGGTCTCTTTCCTTCCGAACTGAGTTTCTTATCCAAAGCGCTAACTTTGCGAGAAAGAGCGTCGATCTTGCGAGTCAGTTGATCGATGTCCTGTTTGCTGGGGATGTTCATGGTGTTGAGGACTGCCTCGATGCGCTTGGTGAGCAGGTCCTCGGTCTTGCTGGTGGTCTTGCCGACGCGTTCGGTGGTCTTCTTCACGCTGGACTGACTCACTTCCCTGGTGCGAGAGACCAGCTCTTCCACCAGTTTGCGGCCATCTTTTTCGGTGATCTCGCCTTTCTCGACCAGACGATTCACCACCGTTTCGATCTCCTCTTTGCTCAGAGCAACGACGCCGATGCTGGCGAGCAGCAGGCTGTGAGCGGCCTTGAAAAAGGGGTTGACAACGGGTTGAGCGCTTTCCTCGACCCTGTCGATCATCTTCTGGGCGCCGTCTTTTACTTTCTGGGTGCTATCTTTGATGCTGCCGGGAATCATGGTTCGGTTTCCTCCTATCCGCTGGGGATATTTGAATGTTGTATTGTCATTTTGATCATTTCGATTTTGACGTCGGGCGAACAGTATCATCCGCTCAGATCGGCGTGACGCACTGCGTTACAGTCCTATTATGACGCATTGCGTTAGGGATGTCAACCCTTTTTCCATTAGAATTTCGTTAGAGCGCAAATTGCCCTCCGCAGCCCCTCGCGGTGCACAAAAAGAAAGATGACGCGACGCGGTAATCTGTGCGAACTTTTTGCAAAACCATGCACTCTGTTTTATAGTAGCGTAACTTCCAATTTGATCAATGTGGAACTTCTTCCCAACGTTTTTCTCTCCAAGGAGTATCCAATGCTCACACTGGTAGAAAAATTTATTTTTACCGTTCTGGTTTTGGCCACCATTTACAATGGTTACTGGGCTTTTTATAAAGTCTATCTCGTCATCAAACGTGGCCAAGGCGATTATGATGATGAGAACATCCTGCCGCGGGCCTGGCGGGCGCTGATCGATTGGTTGACCTTGCGTCCGATCTGGAAGACCCGGCCCGTCAGCAGCGTTTTCCATGCTATGGTGGCGTGGGGCTTCACATTTTATTTCCTGGTGAACTTCGGAGACGTTCTGCAAGGCTATTTTCCCATCAAATTCCTGGGGACCGGCGTCATTGGCAATATCTATCGATTCGTGGCGGATATTTTCAGCGTCTCGGTCATCATTGGCATGAGTTACTTCCTGGTGCGACGTTTTCTCATTCATGATCCCCATCTTGTTTTCAGAGACAACATCAAGGTGATGGAGAAAGTGCGGCAGGGCGGGGTGCAAAGGGATTCGCTCATCGTCGGCCTTTTCATCCTTTTTCACGTAGGTTTCCGCTTCCTGGGCGAGAGTTTCACCGTGGCCCGCGAAGGCGCCGATTTCTATCAGCCTTTTGCCACCACAGTCAGCCAGCTCTGGGCGGGGTTGCCGGAGGGGACGCTGGTTTTCTGGCAGCACGCCTCCTGGTGGATTGCCCTGGGGCTGATTTTGGCATTCATTCCCTATTTCCCTCACAGCAAGCATTTCCATCTCATCATGGCCGGATTCAACTTCCTGGCCAAGCCACAACGCCCGTCATTGAGCGCGATGGAGCCCATCGACTTCGATGATGAGAGCATCGAGCAATTCGGCGCGGCGAAACTCACCGATCTCACATGGAAGGGAATTCTCGATCCCTACGCCTGCATCATGTGCAATCGCTGCCAGGACGCCTGCCCGGCCTATGTGACGGGCAAGGAGCTCTCGCCTTCGGCGCTGGAAGTGAACAAACGCTATTTCATCAACGATCATGTAGACGAATTGGCCAGCGGCGGCCAGTGCGAGATCAACCTCATGGATTTCGCCCTGACGGAATCGGCGTTGTGGGCCTGCACCTCGTGCGGCGCCTGCGTGGAGGTCTGCCCGGTGGGCAACGAGCCCATGTTCGATATCATGCACGTGCGCCGCAATCAGGTGCTGATGGAGAGCGACTTCCCCTCGGAGCTGCAAACAGCCTTCACGGGCATGGAGCGCACCGGCAACCCCTGGAAGCTCAGCGCTTCGGATCGGATGAACTGGGCCAAAGGACTCAACATCCCCACCGTTGATGAAAATCCCGACTTCGATGTGCTGTGGTGGGTGGGCTGTGCGCCCGCCTATGACATGCGGGCCCAATCCACAGCCAAGGCTTTCGCCAAAATCCTGAAGGAAGCCGGGGTGAATTTCGCTGTGCTGGGCGACCGTGAGATGTGCTGCGGCGATTCCGCCCGCCGGGCCGGCAACGAATATCTCTTCTTCGAGCTGGCCAGCCAGAATGTCGAAACGCTGAACGAGGTGAAAGCCAAAAAGATCATCACCACCTGTCCACATGGTCTGAACACGCTGGGCGCAGAATATGGCGCATTTGGCGGCGATTATGAGGTCATCCACCACTCGCAGATGATCGAAGAGCTGCTGAAAGAAGGCAAGATACGGCCCAGGAAGGAATTGGACGAGACGGTGACCTTCCACGATCCTTGCTATCTGGGCCGCCACAATGGCGTATATGACGCCCCGCGCGATGTTCTCAGCTTTGCCGTAACCGAGACGGTGGAGATGGAGCACAACCGCAATCTCTCCTTCTGCTGCGGGGCCGGCGGCGCTCAGATGTGGAAAGAAGAAGAGCACGGTGATCAGGCCGTAAATATGAAGCGTTACGAAGAGGCGGTGGAGACCGGCGCAAGCTGTATCGCCGTGGGCTGCCCCTTCTGCTTGACCATGATGACCGACGCCTCGAAGGAAGCGGGCGAGGAGGGCCTGAAGGTGAAAGATATCGCCGAACTGGTGGCCGAAACCCTCTGATGGATTTTTGATCATCGCTATACAGCCCTCCGGGATTTTTCCGGGGGGCTTTTTGCAAGAAAGGAGACGACGCAACTTTTTTGGAAAAATGGCGTATAATGGAACAAGAATCGGATGCGCCTGCGGGTGCATCGTCACCCGCATCATTCTCCTTCTCCAACCATGATTGAAATTTTGTCTGCATTCGGACTCTCTTCGGCGGCGGGGCTGAACGCCTATCTGCCCCTGCTCATCGTGGGACTCCTGGCCCGTTACACCGATCTCATCACCCTGCAATCTCCCTGGGACATTTTGACCAATCCCTGGGTGCTGGGCCTGCTGACCATTCTGCTGATCATCGAAATGACCGCCGATAAAATCCCGGCGGTGGACACCGTCAACGACGCCATTCAGACCTTTATCCGGCCCGCGGCGGGCGCGGTGCTGTTCGCCTCCAACAGCAATGTCATCTCCGACATGAGCCCGGCGCTGGCCATGGCGCTGGGATTGCTGGCGGCCGGGGGATTGCATGCGGTCAAGGCCACGGCCCGGCCCGTGGTCACCGCCGCCACCGCGGGCGTGGGCAACCCCGTCGTCAGCGTCGCCGAAGACGTCCTTTCGGCGGTCATGACC
>Ga0256833_1000570_pt1 | contig 28467 bp, 29 predicted proteins | sample 356284metaG_FD_190535 | JGI IMG/M metagenome (GOLD analysis project Ga0256833, IMG submission 190535) | Hydrothermal vent microbial communities from Mid Atlantic Ridge, Atlantic Ocean - 356-284 | ecosystem: Environmental > Aquatic > Marine > Hydrothermal vents | place: Atlantic Ocean: Mid... | reverse complement strand
GGGCGTTCTTGCCCAGCTCGATACCGTCAACGACGATGCTGCCCTTCTGGATGGGCTCCAAGGCGTTTATGGTGCGGATGAGGGTGCTCTTGCCGGAGCCGGAGGGGCCGATGATGACCACCACCTCGCCCTTCTGCACCTCTAGGTCTACGTCCTTCAGCACGTGCAGGGAGCCGAACCATTTATTGACGTTGCTCATTCTTATTATTTTTTCCATGAGCCCCCCAATCAAGCAGACGCCGCCCCGCGCCGGTTCATGGTGCGCTCGAGCCAGTCGGTAAAGATGGTAAGGACCGTGGTGAGTATCAGATAAACCGCCGCTACGGCCACGTAGATCTCAATAGGTCTAAAGGTAATCGAGATAATGCGCTGCCCCTGGTGCACGAGCTCTAACAAGGTAATTACCGAAGCCAGCGAGCTGTCCTTAAGCAATGCGATTACGTTGTTGACCAGCGGGGGAACGACTATTTTGATAGCCTGAGGCACGATTATGTGGCGCATCACCTGGAACGGCTTCATGCCCAAGGACATCGCCGCCTCCCACTGGCCCTTGGCGATTGCCTGAATACCGGCGCGAACGACCTCGGCGTTGTATGCGCCGACGTTTACGCTCAGCGCAATGAAAGCCGCCCAGTAGGGCGTCAAAATGTCCTGCACCGGAGGAACACCTAAGGGGCGCAGGTATTTCCAAACGGGCTCGAGCATGAAAGGCAAGGCGTTATAGGCGAATAGAATTTGCACCAGCAGCGGCGTGCCGCGGATGACCCAGATATAGAACTGCGCCGGCAGTCTGGCGAAAGGGTTCTTCGACAGCCGGGCTATACCCGACACCAGCCCCAGTATCAGCCCGGTGACCGAGCTAATAACCGTCAGTTTGATAGTTATCTCGGCTCCCATTCGCAAGGAATGGGCAAAATGGGGAACCTTTTCCGCGGTAAAGTGCGTAAACAGCAGGTACTCGTCAAGCAGGAACTCTATGCCGTAGAAGAAGAGGTAGTACCCCGCCACCAAGGCAATAATGCTAAGCACAGAATAAAACAACAGCCGCCACAGCCTCATTAACACCTCCAAAAGAGTTCGGGGGCGCCAGCCCCCGAACTCTACCGGGGCCTCTGCTACTTACAACGAATGTCTTGGCCGAACCACTTGTCGGAAATTTTGGCGTAGACACCGTTGGCCTGAATGTCGTCGAGCGCCTTGTTGATGGCGGCCAGCAGGAGGCTGTTGCCCTTGGCCACCGCCATGCCGATCTCTTCTTTATTCAAGAGGCCCGATACTTTCAGGTTCAGGTTGCGGGTCTTGATCGCCTCGATAGCCGTGAACTGATCGGTAATCCAAGCGTCGATGCGGCCCATCATCAGGTCTTGCACGGCGTCAGGGTTGGTCTGATACGTCTTCAGCTGCTTGGGGCCAAACTGCTTGGCGAACTCTTCGAAGGTCGTGCCAAGCTGCGCGCCGATTACCTTGCCCTTCAAGGCCTCGGGAGTAAGCGGACCGCCGGGCTTGGTGACTATTACGTTACCGGTGCAGTAGTAGGGCTTGGAAAAGTCCACAGCCTTGGCGCGCTCAGCGGTGATGGTGTGCGAAGCGATCACGAAGTCGAAGCGGCCCTGGTTTAGGGCGATCAGCATGGTGTCCCAAGCATGCGCCTTCCACTCTGGCTGCAGGTTAAGTTGTTTGGCGATGGCGTTACCGATGTCAATGTCAAAACCCTTGAGGTGGTTCTGGTCGTCAAAGAAGTTGAACGGCGGGAAAGCTCCCTCGGTGCCAATCAAGATTTTGCCGCTCTTCTTGATCTGCGGGAAGGTGCGGAACTGCTGGGCCGAAGCCAGCGAAGCGAGAGCCAGTACCAAAACGCCGAACCAGATTAGCTTTTTCATATACGAACCTCCATTAGTCCTAGGTATGATTATACGCATTCGGGCCTTTAATACAAACGTATAGACTGTTAGGCGGTGATAGCAGAATACGAAATCGTAAAATTGGTACCCGGAGGAATGGCGTTGGCCCGCAGCAGCGAAGGAGTGGTGCTTCTGCGCGGGGGGCTGCCCGGGGAGGTGGTGAGGGCGCGGGTGGAGCGCAAGAAAAACCACCTTCAGGGGGTAGTCGTGGAGGTGCTGCGCGCCTCTCCCGAACGCGAGGACCGCGGTCTGCCGCCCGGCGCCGACCTGCCGCTGCGCTACTCGCAGCAGCTGGCCGTCAAGGAGGGATTCGTGCGCGAGTCGCTGCTGCGCATAGCCAAGCTAGAGACGCCGCTCTCCCCCATTCGAGCTTCTCCCGACCCCCTGGGCTACCGCAGCGCCGCCCAGTTCGCGCCGCACCCGCTGGGGGGCTTGGCCTACCGCGAACCCGCCAGTAAGGACCTGGTGAAGGTTGAGCGAGATCCTCTGCTGGCCGAACCGTTGCAAAAAGCACTCGACCTCTTGAACTCTTGGCCGCTAATCGGACTTAGCGAGATTGCGCTGCGCGGCAGCCTGCACAGCGGCGAGGTGCAGCTGGGGCTTATTGGCGGCAAGGCGCGCTACTTCCGCAAAGCGGCCCGGGGGCTATTAGAGTCCGGCGTGGCCGGAGTCTGGTGGGGGGCGGCTGAGGCGCGCGGCAGATTCCGCGGCCCTACGAGCTTTTTAGCGGGCAAAGAAACCTTACTGGAAGATTACGGCGGCCTGCTGGCCAGCATAGACGTTGTCAGCTTCGCTCAGGTCAACCCGCGCGCCGCCGGCCTGATGTACCGCGAAGCCAGCGTGCTGGCGGGCTCCGGCGGGCGCGCGCTCGAGCTCTACGGCGGCTCGGGAGTGCTGGGCCTAATGCTGGCGCGCTCTTTCGAGAGCGTAACCGTAAGCGACCTTAGTCGCCGCAGCATCGAAAAAGGCCGCGCCGACGCGCGTCGCCTGGGTGCTGAAAACGTCCGCTTCGTTCGCGCCGACGCCCGTGAGGCCGCCCGCTTCGGCCCCGCCGAGGTGGTAGTTCTAGACCCGCCACGCGCCGGCATCGCAAACGAAACTTTGCGAGCCCTGATAGCGATGAAGCCGCAGAAGATAATCTACATATCCTGCGACCCGGCCACCTGGGCTCGCGACGTCAGCCGCCTCAGCGAACGCGGTTACCGGCTCGGCTTTGCGCGCCCTTACGACTTTTTCCCGTACACCCACCACGTCGAGGTGCTCAGCCTCTTGCAGGCTGACTATTAGCAAACAAACCATCTGGCAGGTCCGTCGAGACCTTTGAGCAAGCCGGGCCGCGCTCCATCTCTGGTACAATCTTTGTCGTGTTGGCGCGCAGAATAATACCCTGTCTGGACGTTCATCGCGGGCGCGTCGTCAAGGGCGTCAACTTCGTCAACCTGGTAGACGCCGGCGACCCCGTGGAAGCGGCGGTCGCCTACGACGCCAGCGGCGCCGACGAGCTGGTTTTTCTCGACATCACCGCCACCCACGAGAACCGCCCGCTGGTGTTGGAGATGGTGCGGCAGGTGGCCGAGCGTGTCTTTATGCCCTTCACCGTCGGCGGCGGGGTGCGCACCCTAGAAGACGCACGCTCCCTCCTGCTGGCCGGAGCCGATAAGGTGAGCGTCAATTCGGCGGCGGTTAAGCGTCCCCAGCTGATAGCCGAGCTCTCCGAACACTTCGGCTCGCAGGCGGTGGTATTGGCGATTGACGCCAAAAAAACCGCCCCCGGCGAGTGGCGGGTCTACGTCTCCGGCGGCCGCAAAGATACCGGTCTCGACGCCGTCGCCTGGGCGCGCCGGGGCGAGAGCCTGGGCGCCGGGGAGATACTGCTGACCAGCATGGACGCCGACGGTACCAAGGCCGGCTACGACATTGAGCTGACCAAGGCGGTCGGTGAGGCGGTTTCGATACCGGTAATCGCCTCTGGCGGCGCGGGCGAGATCGAGCACTTTGCCGAGGTCTTCAAAAAGGCCGGCGCCGACGCGGCTCTGGCGGCCAGCGTTTTCCACTTTGGAGAAATACCAATTCCTCGTCTCAAGAGGGCCCTGGCCGCAGAGGGAATAGCCATGCGAGAGGACATCCAATGAACCTGGACAGCGTAAAGTTCAACGAAAACGGCCTGGTGCCGGTAATCATTCAAGACGCCGCCAGCGGCGAAGTGCTGACGCTGGCGTGGGCCAACCGTGAAGCGCTCGAGCTGAGCCTCAAACACAAGCAGACGTACCTTTTTTCGCGCAGCCGCCGAGAACTGTGGAAAAAAGGAGAAACCTCCGGCAACACCCAGGACCTAATAGAAATGCGCCTCGACTGTGACGGCGACGCGGTTCTCTACCGCGTGCGCCCCCACGGCCCCGCCTGCCATACCGGCGCCCGCAGTTGCTTTTTCCAACCGCTCAGCGAGAGCGCCGCTCCCTCATTCGCCGAAGTTGTGCAGACGGTTTGGGATACCATCCAAAGCCGCATGAAAGAAAAGCCCCAGGGCTCATACGTAGCCAGGCTGCACGAAGAGGGCATCGACCGCATTCTCAAGAAGATAGGCGAAGAAGCCGGCGAGGTAATAATCGCCGCTAAAAACGCCGACAGCGGCGAGCTCGCCTGGGAAGCAACAGACCTGTTCTTCCACCTCTTGCTGACCCTGGCCGAGCGCGGCCTCTCGCCAGACACCCTGGCTGAGGTTCTTCATGAAAGACACCAACCCAAATAAGCTTCGTGGCGATGAACACTATTCACTAATACCTTTTGTTAATCTGGTTGTATGAGCATCGAAAACAAACTAGTCCTCGAGGTAGTGCGCGTCACCGAGCAGGCGGCCCTGGCGGCCAGCCGCCTTTCTGGAAAAGGCGATAAGCACGCCGTCGACGAGGCCGGCACCGAAGCCATGCGCCGGCAGCTGAACCAAATGGAGATAGACGGCACGGTGGTCATCGGCGAAGGTGAGATGGACGAGGCGCCCATGCTCTTCATCGGCGAAAAATTAGGCAAAGGCGGTGTGGCGGTAGACATCGCGGTGGACCCGGTAGAGGGCACCAACATCACCGCCAAGGGCCTGCCCAACTCGGTGACGGTCATCGCCATCAGCGAGCGGGGCGGTCTTTTCCACGCGCCCGACATGTACATGGAAAAGCTGGTGGTGGGCCCCTCGACCAAGGGAAAGGTGAGCCTGGACTGGCCGGTGGACGCCAACCTGAAGGCCATAGCCGGCTCTCTCGGTCGCGAGGTCGCCGACCTGCTGATCGTCGTCCTCGACCGCGAGCGGCATCGCCCGCTCATCAAAGAAATTCGTGAAGCCGGCGCCCGCGTCAAACTAATAGGCGACGGCGACGTCATCGCCGCCTTGGCGGTAGCCGTCCGCGGTACCGGCGTACACGCGGTCATGGGCTCGGGCGGCGCCCCCGAAGGAGTGCTGGCGGCCGCCGCGCTAAAGTGCCTGGGAGGAGAAATTCAGGCGCGCTTCCTGCCGTCAGACGAAGAAGAATTACGAAGGCTGCGGGCCATGGGCGGAGACGAGAACAAGACCTACACCACCGAAGAGCTGGCTCCGGGAGAGCAGCTGGTGTTTTCCGCTACCGGCATAACCGACGGCGACATCCTGCAAGGCGTACGCTTTTTTGGCGGCGGCGCGCGCACTCATACCATAGCCATGGGCAACAGCAACCGCGTCGTGCGCTTCATAGATACCATTCACTTAATGGAATCGGGGGCGCGGGTGGTCATTCGCGTCTGAGACGCCGCTCTTTTGCGGCCAGTTCCAACAACTTTTCCGCCAGGTCTAGGCTTAATTGGCCGTCTTGGTAGCGCCAGCTCCAGTTCCCTTGCGGCCGCGAGGGGTAGTTCATACGCGCCTCCGTTCCCAGGCCCAAAACGTCTTGCAAGGGAAAGAGAGCCAGGCGGCAACGGCTGGACATGGCCAGCTCTAGCAAAGCCCAGGGGGCGTCGGCGCAAGAGGAAAAGGCTATCTTATGCGCCGCCAGGTAGCGCCGCATAAAGTCCAGTTCGCTTGCCGGGGCCGTTTGGCACCAGGAAAGGGTGGTGTCGTTGTCGTGGGTGCCGCTATAGACAACGCAATTGCCGTCCGCCGGGTAGTTTTCGGGCAAAAAGGGGTTGTCGGCACCGCTGAAGGCGAACTGCAAGACCTTCATTCCCGGCAGGCCGAAGCGATCCCGTAGTGCCTCCACCTGCGGCGTGATTACTCCCAGGTCTTCGGCGATTATCGGAACGTCGCCCAGCTCTTTTGCGACGCGCGAAAACAGCTCTTCTCCCGGAGCCTTCTCCCAGCGGCCGTTCTCGGCGGTCTCCGCCCCCGCGGGAATCGCCCAGTAAGCCTCGAACCCCCTAAAGTGGTCTATCCGGATCAGGTCCGCCAGCTGGAGGGCATGGCGGATGCGCTGCAACCACCAAGCAAAGCCCTCTTGGCGCATGGCCTGCCAGTCGTAGAGCGGGTTGCCCCAGAGCTGCCCGGTCGGGCTGAAATAGTCGGGCGGCACGCCGGCGACGACCTGCGGCCTGAGGTCTTTGTCTAGCTTGAAGAGCCGCGGATTCGCCCAGACGTCCGCCGAGTCGTGAGCAACGAATATCGGCATGTCTCCTATTACCGCGATGCCGCGCGCGTGCGCGTAGGCCAAAAGAGAGCGCCACTGAGTGAAAAACAACCACTGCGTCCAAGAGTGAAAGCCTACCGAGTCGGCCAAGCGCCCCCTGGCGAGGCTGAGGGCCGACTCTTCGCGGCGCCGCAGACCCTGGGGCCAGCTCCACCAGGGGGCGCCTCCGTGTTCTTCCTTCAGCGCCATGAATAGCGCGTAGTCCGCCAGCCAGCCTTCTTCTCGCTTTTTAAAATCCGCCAGCGCGGCGCGTTCTCTCTCCGTAGCGTCGCCGCGGAAAACGCGGTAGGCCTTACGCAAAAGAGGCCAGGCCCAGCGGTAGACCTGGCCATAATCAACCCTCTCGCCAGCGGCGGACTCGACTTCCGTCAACCAGCCCTGAGCCAGCAGATAATCCGGGTCGATGAGGTAAGGGTTGCCGGCGAAGGCCGAAAAAGACTGGTAGGGTGAGTCGCCGTAGCCGGTAGGACCCAGCGGCAGCACCTGCCACCAGCTCGCGCCGGCCTTGTTAAGCCAGTCCAAAAAGTCGCGCGCCCGCCGGCCCAAGTTGCCGATCGGATAGCGCCCGGGGAAAGACGTGGGGTGCAGCAAGATGCCATAACTGCGAGGCAGACGCATGATTCATGGTAACGCCTCCCGGCGGCTCTAACGCACCCTGGCCCAGGGGGGCGCCCACAGGTACCAGGTTTTATAAGGTGTCAGATCGAGCTGCTTACCACTGTCGTCCAAGAGCCGCAAAGCGCCTTCGAAACGCCATTTGACCGGCACCCGCTTGCCTTGCAGATAAACAGCGCCCGTGCCCGAAGTTAGCTGCAAACGCAACCTGCCGACGTCGTCTATTACGCTGGCCGCCACCTTTAGCACGACGACCGCGCTGACGCGCTCGCTGGTGCGAGCGCCGTTACGGAACCAGACGTAGCCCTTGCCGTCATAGTGAAAACCGCTGCTGTAGTCGGGGGCGTAGCGCACCTCCAGGCTCTCGCCGGGCTCGGCCGACTTGGGTGGTACATAGGCTTTGCCGCTGATGGTGCGGACGTTCTCCAGCCGCAGGCGTAGTAACTGCTTGCGCACCCGCGGACCCATTACATACGTGTTATGCGGCGCCCTCCGGGAAGCGTCCCTTTTGAAGAGCGGGTCGTAGAGGCCGTCGAAGGTGGTGAAGCCCTGTTTTTCGATCATCGCCAGGGCCGCGGGGCTGCCTCCTACGTGCAGCGTCACCGCGCCCATGGCGCGAGCCAGCTCGAGAATATAGGGCCTGGCCGAGCGCACCGGGCCGATCTTGCCCTTTTCGCCCCCCTCGTAGCGCACGAGCAGGCGCGACACGCCGCCTTCCATGGGCACCTCGTGAACCTGCACCGCCCACTCGAGCCCCCATTGCGGGAAGGCGGCGTTGGCGTTATCCACTGATACCAGTATTGGTCGCAGCCGCCGCAGCTTATAAGGTCTTTCGCCGGGTCCGAACTCGCCGCCCTGCTCCTTGCCTTGTTGCGGGCTGACCGCGGGGGAAGGCGGCTGTGGCGACGCTTCGCCGCCCGCCAGCGGCGGCGCGGGAATAGGCTCTGGAACCGGTGCCGGAAGCGCAGGTGTGAGTGACGGCGCCGCCGGCTGCGGCGGAGCAAAAGCCTGGGGAGTCGCCTGGCCTGGCGGGGTGGCGGCCTGCGGCCGCGGTTCTTGCGGGCTCGGCGGTTGCGATGGTTGAGCGCTCGGCAGGGCTTGCGGCGACACCGGGGGCTGCTGCGCAGCCTGCGGGGGGCGGGTAGCCATGGGCGCCGGTTTTGCCTCCTGCAACTCAGGCTTGGAGGCCTGGGGCGCGTTTACCGCCTGGGGCGGCGGCGCCGTCTCGGCGGGCTTGATGGCCGGCTCGAGCGGTTTTGGCTCGATCTCGGGCTTCTGCGGTGACGGCTGGGGGAGGCTGGGCTTGCTGGCGCGGGGGGCGGCCTGCGGTTTGCTAGGCTGCGGCGCTTGCGGCTCACTGGCCGGCGGCGTCTGCGGCGGGGTCGCCGGCGGTTTGGCCTCCTGAGGAGTCTCGGGCGGCCGTTGCTGGTTCGTCTGCGCGGGTTTGGTCGGTTTGGGAGGCTGCTGCGGCCGCGCCGGCGCAGGTCTGGCCGGTGCTACCGGCTTGGCGGGTTTGACCGGTTTTGCATTGGCGGTCTGCGCCGGTCTGGCGGGGAGCTGCTCCGCTTTTGCCGGAGAGCTGGCTTGCTGGCGCGGCTTTTGCGCCCTGGCGGGTTGCTCGCGCCCCGTAGTCGCAGCGCCCTGACCCAGCTCTACGAGCAGATAGCCCGTCGCTTTGGGGGGCGCCGGTAAGGGCGACCATACCAGCAACACGAATATTAGCGCTAAAAACGCCGTCGTGGTCAGCGAAAGCAGCAACGCCCGCCGTTTCATACGTTTCTCGCCTTCGCTCTTAGGTGCTGCTGACGGCAAGGTTATCCTCCGTTTAGGGGACGGCGGCTATGGCGACCCGCTTGGCGCCCGCGCGCCTTATTATGTCCATTACGTGCACGACTCTGCCGTGAGGAGTAGCGCGGTCCGCCCTGAGGATCACGGTCCCCGGCTTATACGACGCCAGCGCCCCCCTGAGTACGACCAGCAACTCGTCGTCGCCTACCCGCTTACCCTTCCAGAAGACCTCACCGTCCGCCCTAACCACCACTTCCGGCGCCCCCGACGGCCTGGCTTCACCGCTGGTCGCTTGCGGCAGGTCTACCGGCAGCCCGGTCTCGGGGGTAATGAAGGTGCTGGTGACCATGAAGAAAATTACCAGCAAGAAGACGATGTCCACCAGCGGCGCCAGGTTGATTACCGGCTCGCGTCTACTGCGCCGGTTTGTCATAACTCACCTCGGCGAGAATGCCCAGCACTTCTTCGCGGCGCTGCTCCAGTTCGCTGATTAAGTCGTCCACCTTGCCCGCCAGATAGTGATAGGCGATCAGCGCAGGAATGGCTACTATCAGCCCCGCGGCGGTGGTAAACAAGGCCTCGCCAATGCCGCCGGCGAGCAGCTTGGCGGTGGTCTGCCCCTGGCTGGCGAGAACGTTGAAAGCCTTGATCATGCCGCTGACCGTACCCAAAAGACCTAACAAGGGGGCTATTTGTGCCGTTATTCCCAGTATACCTAGCCCCTTTGATAAGCGCACTTCTTCTTCCAACAAGGCTGCCTTGAGCGACGAGTCCACCGCCGCCACGCCAAACGGTACGCGTGCCAGTCCGGCTATCAGAAACCTGCCCAAAGTGCCGCCGTGCGCTCTGGCGGACTCCATCGCCGCCTCTGCCTGGCCGCGACGCAGCGCGGCGTCTATTTCCCGCATCAGCCTTTCCCCTCCCACCTTCTCCCGCCTTAGAGAAAGGTAGCGCTCGAAGAAAACGTAGGCGGCGTAGAGGGTTAGCAGGAGCAGGAACCAGAGAATCCATCCCCCTTGTTGAAGTTGCAACATAATGCAATGTTAAGGGTAGGCCATGAGAACTGCTTTATGAACACGGCTTGCGTTAGGATGGAGCCATGATTTCCGTCAGGGATCCGCAGCTACAGCCGCTGGCCGCCAAGGTATACGACGGCCAGCGGCTTAGCTTTGAAGAGGGGCTGACGCTGTACCAAACTCGCGACCTCAACACGCTAATGCGCCTGGCCAACTACGTGCGCAACGAGAGGCACGGCGACGATACCTACTTTGTGCATTCGCTGCGCTTCTCCCAGACCAATATCTGCTACGTCGGCTGCACCTTCTGCTCTTTCGCCAAACGCTTCGGCGAGGAAGGGGCCTGGGACTGGAGCGTCGCCGAGTCCGTAGAGTGGGTAAGGGAACACTACCAGCCGGGCCTGACAGAGATCCACATTTCCAGCGGGCACCACCCGAAGCGTCCCTTTTCTTACTATCCACAGCTGGTCGCTGCGCTCAGAGACAACTTTCCCGGCGTTCAGATAAAAGCCTGGACGGCCGCGGAGATACACCACTTCGCCAAGATTGCTCGCAGCGACTACCACCGCGTCCTGCGCGAGTTAAAGGACGCCGGCCTGGTAGCGTTACCCGGCGGCGGCGCCGAGATATTCTCCGAGCGGGTTCGCAGAAAGATCGCCAGGAACAAAGTAGACGCCAACGGCTGGCTGGAAGTACACCGAACCGCGCACGAGATGGGCATTCGCAGCAACGCCACCATGCTCTACGGACACATCGAGACGCTGGCGGAGAGGCTCGACCACATGGAGCGGCTGCGCAAACTGCAAGACGAAACCGGCGGCTTCATGAGCTTCATCCCCCTCTCCTTCCAGCCCTGGGGCAATAACTTGGCGCAGAACCTGGGCAAAACCGAGTTCACCACCGGGCTGGACGACCTGCGCAACCTCGCCATAGCCCGCTTGTATCTGGACAACTTTCCCCACATCAAAGGCTACTGGGCGACATTAACCGCACCCCTGGCCCAGGTGTCTCTGGACTGGGGGGTATCCGACATAGACGGCACCTTGATAGCCGAGTCCATCGTCACCTCCGCCGGGGCCTCTTCCGGCAGGGCGCTCAGCAAAGAGCAACTAGCCCGTTATATCAGCGACGCCGGGCGCGTCCCGGTTGAGCGCGACGCGCTGTACAATGTAATCAGAAGGTACGAAGCCGTTTCATAACCATGGCATACCGCATTGGACTTCCCCATTACGTAAATACCGCGCCGCTGGTGCACTTTCTAAAAACCCCTATGGGCGTAGAGATACGCTGGGGCGTGCCCACCGAGCTGAATAACTGGCTGCTGGAAGGCTGCGTAGACCTCTCGTTGGTATCGAGTTATTTCTATCTACAGCAGCAGGGCCTGCTCAGGGCCTTACCGGACTTCTCGGTCTCAGTGCTGGGGCCCGTTTATTCGGTGAGCCTCTTCCACAAAAAACCCTGGCGGCAGCTGCGGCGAGTAGCCGTCACCGGCGAGTCGGCCACCAGCGTGCGGCTTCTGCAATATCTGCTGGCGCAGAGCGGGGTGAGCGCGGATCTGATAGCGGTCGAGACGGGCCTCGAGGGCTTGGACGAGTTTGACGGCGTCCTGCTCATAGGCGATCGCGCACTGCTGGCATACGCCAGCCTCCTCAAAGAAACCCCCCACTCGGTTCACGCGCTGCCCGCGCGCATAGGCGAGATTCGCATCAGCGACCTGTCTATGCGCTGGTTCCACGCCAGCCAACTGCCCTTCGTCTTCGCCGTCTGGGCCACCAGCGCCGGAGAGCAGCCGCCGCTTGAAGTTGTGCAGCTGCTGCGCAGCGCGCGCAGGAAGGGCATAGGTCAATTGGCTGAGGTCGCCGCCAGCGAGTCGCGCAGACTCTCGATAAACCCCGTGTTGCTACAGCATTACCTGTGGAACTTCCGTTACCACCTGGAAATCCCCGACAGGCTGGGCCTGGGAGCGTTCGCCGAGGCGGTAGGCCTGCCGGCGCGCGACGAGTACTGGGCGGTATGAAAAAGCCCCGGTCGCCCGGGGCTTGCTTGGGTAAGTCGGCGCTGCTACTTGTGCAATACGCGCGGACGAACGGTAACGGTTCTGGTCTTGCCGCCCCGGACTATCTTCAGCTCTATGGACTGACCGGGTTTGAGGGTGAATAGTATCGAGCGCAGGTCGTTTATGTCGTATATCGGCTTGCCGTTGGCTTCGACTATTACGTCGCCGTTGACGCCCAGCTCGACTACGTCGCCGTTTGGGGTCTGCAGGTAAATGAACTTGTCGGCGCCCTTGATGCCCGCGGCCTCCGCCGGTGAGCCTTTTTCGACCTCTTTGACCACCAGTCCGTGATCGGGAATCTTGTACCTCTCGCGAATCTTTTTGGGGAAATACTGAGCCGGCAGCACGCTGACGCCCAGACGCGGGTTGTTATTGATGACCTGCTCTTCGGTCACCTTCTTGCCGGCCTTCATCTGCGGCAGGTACTTCTTGGCTAGGTTGATGGGGATGGCGAAACCGATGCCGGCGAACTGCGGTATGCCGTTGGGATTTATGATCGCCGCGTTGATTCCTATAACCTCGCCGCGCGAATCGAGCAGCGGCCCGCCGGAGTTGCCGGGGTTGATGGCGGCGTCGGTCTGGATGAGCTGTGGTATCAGCGAGTTTTCCGCCCCGGGATTGTTTCGTACGGCCGAAACGATTCCTTCGGTTACGGTGAACTCGAGCCCAAAGGGGTTGCCGATGGCGATCGCCTTCTGCCCCACCTTGATACGATCCGAGTCGGCTAAGGGTATCGGCCGCAGCACTTCCCGCGGCGCGTCTACCTTCAAGAGCGCCAGGTCGAGCGGCGGCGCCGAACCAACCACCTTGGCCTTGTAGTCTTTAGGGCTATTGTGAAAACGCACCTTTATCTCGTCGGCCCCCGCGACAACGTGGTAGTTGGTCAAAATATAGCCGTTTTTGTCGATCACGAAACCCGAGCCGGTACCGCGCCGCGGCGGCTGCATGTAGGGCTGGAAGAATGGCGCAAACTGCTCGAAGCCCGGCGGCAGGTCGGGCTTGACCATCTTAGGCGCCGAAGCCACCGCTACGTAGACCACGCCGTCACCGTAGGCGTCAACTATGGCGATGGTGTTCTTCTCGTTTTGCAGGTAAGCCGCCGGCGGGTCGAAGCTGACCTTCCTCTCTGAACCAGCCAGCGCCGCCGGAGCGTAAAAAGAGTAGGCGGCCGCGGCCAAGACCACGGCCCCGAGCAGTCCTAATAAAGGTTTTCTCACGGACATCTTACAATCACCTCCGCATCTAATCTTAGTGCGTTCGTATTAACTTGGCGTGAGCAAACAAGCCGAACATCCGCGTCTCACGTGTATCCTGGAGGTGTGAGGGTTCTCGCCATCAATCCCGGTTCGACCAGCACCAAGCTGGCGCTACTCGAAGTAGACGACAGCGGCCCCAAAGTTATTAGCGAGGCAAGCGCGCGCCACCAAGCGGCGCCGACTTTGCAGGAAGACCTGCGAATACGCCGCGCTTTCGTGCTGGAGCGCGCCGCGGCCTGGCGCCCACTGGCGGCCATTGCCGCTCGCGGTGGGCTGATAGGCCCCGTCCCGGCGGGTGTCTTTAGGGTGGACGAAGAGATGGTCAGCCTTTGCATGCGCGCGCCCTTCGGCAGCCATCCCGCAAACCTGGCGGCGCCGCTGGCGTACGAGCTGGCGCAAAAATACGGGCTCGAGGCTTTCGTGGTAGACCCCCCGACGGTTGATGAATTTACTGAGGTCAGCAGGGTCAGCGGTGTAGCCGGGGTGCCGCGGCGCAGCCGCATCCACGCCCTCAACCTGCGCTACGTAGCGCGCAAAGCCGCCGCTAGCGTCCAAGGGAACCTTGCGGATACCCCCATGGTTGGCGCACACTTGGGCGGCGGCACCTCTGTTGCTCGCTTTTCCGGCGGGCGAATAGTAGACGGCAACGACGCCCTCCTCGGCGAAGGGCCCTTTAGTCCCAACCGCGCCGGCACCGTGCCCGTTTACGGTGCGATCGCCAAGACCGCCGAGCTGGGCCCGCAAGCCGCCAGCGAGCTTTTAGGGCGCAACTCCGGTTTTCTGGGGCTCTTGGGCAGCGACGACCTGCGGCTTATCGAAAGCATGCTGGGCGAAGCCAAAACGCGCCTCGTGGTAGACGCCTATGCTTTGCAAATAGCCAAGTACATGGCCTCGCTGGCGGCCGCGGAGCGGCCCCGGGTCTTTTTTCTGACTGGTGGTGGCGCACGCTTTGCTTACGTGGTAGACAAAGTAAGGAATAGCCTCGCTTGGATGGCCCCCGTGGCCGTCTGGCCCGGCGAGTTCGAGATGCAGGCGCTGGCTGAGGGGGCGTATCGCGCTCTCAGCGGCATAGAAACTCCGATGGCGGTACGAGAGGTCACCTATGGAAACGCTGGACTTTAGAGACATCCAACCCTTGCGGGACATGAATAACCTTCTGGAAATGGCCAGGCTGGTGGCCCAGATTAAGGGCCCCAAAAAGGTGGCCGTCGCCGCCGCAGAAGAGGCCCACGTCATCCAGGCGGTCAACGAAGCACGCATGGAAGGGCTGATTCACCCGGTCTTATTCGGTAACCCTGATAGAGTTCGTCGCATAGCCGTGGAACTGGGAATAAAGGCGCAGGGTTTGGATATCCGGCCCGCCAAAAACCCTCCGGAAGCAGCCGAGCTGGCTACACAACTGGTTTCCGGCGGCGAGGCCGACATACTCATGAAGGGGATGGTGCAATCATCCGACTTTCTGCGAGCGGCGCTAAACCGCGACTGGGGCCTGCGCGCCGGAAAACTGCTGTCTCACGTTCTAATATACGAAGCCGCCGGCTTCGATCGCCTCTTCATGATGTCCGACGGCGCCATGAACATAAACCCCGACCTCAAAGCCAAGATCCAGATAGTCGAAAACGCCGTCACCATGGCGCACATCCTGGGCGTGGCCGAGCCCAAGGTGGCGTTGCTGGCGGCTGTAGAGATGGTTAATCCCGACATGGACACCGCGGTGGAGGACGCCATAATCGCCAAGATGGCCGACCGCGGCCAGATAAAGGGAGCCGTGATAGACGGGCCCTTGGCGCTCGACAACGCCGTCAGCGAAGAAGCTGCGCGCATCAAGAAGATCAAGAGCCCCGTCGCCGGTAAGGCCGATATATTGATTGTGGACAATATAGACGTAGGCAACGTCTTTTACAAGAGCCTGATATACTTCGCGCATGTACGCGCCGCCGGCATTATCATGGGCGCCAAGGCACCGATGATTCTCACCAGCCGCGCCGACCCCGAAGAAGTTAAATTCATGTCCTTGGCTACGGCGGTAATAGCCGCGGAGCGGATGCAGTACGTAAGAGCCGGCGGTTAAAATCCCACCGCAGCGCAGTTTTAACGCTTGTTTTGGTGTTTTTCGCTAGTAGCTTGGCCTAAAGGCAGACGGGCGATCTCGACAAGCTCGCCGTCATCGTCGTCTGAGACCAGCGCTACCTCTTTGACGGTGAATGAGCCGCGCGGCGGCTGGGGCAGTTTCTCTGCCAGTTTTTTTGCGGCTTCATCGCCCATGCCCAGGGCCAGCGTCAGGTGGGGGATGTAGCTGGGCCCTTCAATCTCGTGCTCGGGTTCGGCCAGCGGCTCGAGCGCGCGGTAGAGGCGCTCGAATGGGCCCCCGCCATACGCCCGCAGATAGACGACCCCTCCGCCGAACGTTCGCCATCCGCCCAGCCTGACCCTAAAGGCCTCGTGACCGCGCAGTATTCCCTCTACTCCTCTTCGCAAGGCCTCCTTACTCCATCGCCACTTGAAGGGCTGGCGCAGGTTGAGGTGCGGAGGACCATACCCGGATACTCCGTATTCGTCAGCCAGCTCCTCCATCCACTCGCTCAGGTCCTGCGGCGGCCAAGCTAGAATGCCATACACGTGAGCCAGTATACCTTTCTACTCGGTCCAGTCCTGAGACCGCTCGGGATCCCAGGGGTAGACTATCCACGCCTCGGTCTCCTCGCCGAAAAAGTCGGGTGCGTCCTCGGGAAAACTACTGTGCATGGGTTTGTAGTGCAATACCGCCACCCTGGGAATGCCGCCCGCCTGCTGAACGCGCTCTCTAACCGCCACCGCGGTCTTTCCCGAATCCCAAACGTCGTCTACTATCAGCACCCTTTTCCCCAATAGCAAAGCGTCGCCGGGGAACTGTAAAAAGTGAGGCTCGGCAAGCGCCTGTTGGTCGCCGCTATAAAACATCACCGCCGCCGTCATGACGTTGCGCAGGTTGAGGGCCTCGCTGACCAGCGCCCCCGGTATCATCCCACCACGCGTAACCGCCAAGACAACGTCGTAATCAGCAGGGTCCAGCTGCGAAACCAGCCTTCCCGCCAGTCTGGTAATGTCGGACCACTCGAGTATCGCCTTATCCATTGCCTTCTCCCTGACTCCTATCCAAACCGAACGCGCTATGAACAGCCTTGGCGGCTGCGTCGGCGTACTGCGCGGGGATGATGACCGATATCTTCACCTCGCTGGTGGCTATCATCTCTATGTTAGCCCCCACCCCGGCCACCGCCGCAAACATCTTAGCGGGTATGCCGGGAGTCGAAGCCAGCGCCACGCCGACAATGGACAGCTTGGCTATATCCGAATCGAAGGTAACCTCACCTCCTATTTCTTCGGTTAGCCCGTGCAGCACCTCCAAGGCGTCGTCGGCGTAGTCTTTGGGAACCGTGAACGCCATCTGGGTGCGGCTGGCGTCGTGTCCCGGGACCCCCTGGATGATCATGTCCACGGCGATGCCGCGCTCCGCCAACCTGTCAAAGACCTTGCCTGCTATGCCGGGCTGGTCGGGAATCCCTACCAAGCCTATCTGCGCCTGCCCTTCGTCTATTGCCACTCCGGTTACGGGGCGATCTAGTTTCATGGCCTCCTCCGATACTATGGTCCCTTCTCTATAGTTGAAAGCGCTGCGCACGTGCAGGCGCACCCCGTAGCGCTTGGCGTACCACACCGCCCGCGGGTGCAGCACCTTGGCGCCCAACGCGGCCATCTCGATCATCGGGTCGTAGGCGATCTGGTCTAGCTTCGCCGCCTCGGGAATGCGGTGCGGATCGGTGGTGTAGACGCCGTCGGTGTCGGTAAATATCTCCGCCTCGCGCGCGCCCACGGCCGCCGCTAGCGCGACAGCGGTGGTATCGGAACCGCCTCTCCCCAGAGTATTTAGCTCACCCTCGACCGTCGTGCCCATAAAGCCGCCTACCACCGCTACATATCCTTCCTGTACGGCCTGCATTATCTTCTGCGGTTTGACCTCCACTATCCTGGCGTTGCCATAGCGGCCGTCGGTAGTAATACCTATCTGGTGCTGCGTAAAGGCCTTGGCCGCCAAGCCCATACCCTGCAGCTGCATAGCCAGCAGCGCCGCCGAGCGCTGCTCGCCGGTTGTTACCAAGAGGTCCATCTCCCGCTGTCGCGGGCGCGGGTTGACCCGTTTGGCGAGGGCTATCAACTCGTCGGTATTCCTGCCCATAGCCGAAACGACGACGATCAAATCGTGTCCTTTATCACGATAACGCTGGATTCGCTGGGCGACCTTGTGAATCCTGTCGAGGTCTCCTACCGACGTTCCTCCGTATTTCTGTACGATTAGCGCCATACTTGAGTGTGTATGTTATCACAAGCAGCTCGGGACACGTATAATCTCCCCATGGACACGTTGCGCATAGCCCTCTTGGGAGCCGGGACCGTCGGCAGCGGCTTTGTAAAGCTGCTAGGCGAACAGCGGGACCGTTTTCGTGCTCTAGGCCTGGAACCCGCGTTGACCGGCATTCTGGTGCGCGATCCCTCCAAAAAGCGACCCAGCTGGATCCCCCGCGGCCTGCTGAGCGACGACGTGGGGCGCATGCTGGCGGAAGCCGACGTGGTCGTGGAGCTCATGGGGGGGACAAAGACGGCCAAACGGCTTACCCTGGCGGCGCTGGGAGAAGGGCTGCCGGTAATAAGCGCCAACAAGGCCCTGCTGGCCGAGCACTGGAGCGAATTAAAACCGTACGTCCTCGAAGGACTTCTCTACTACGAGGCCAGCGTAATGGCGGGAACGCCGGTAATCGAACCCCTCTCGGGAGCCCTGCGCGGCAACAACGCCTTGGAAATTCACGGTATCCTGAACGGCAGCACCAACTACATAATCGGCCGCATGGAAGAGGGGCTCGACTTCTCCCAAGCTCTCGCAGAGGCTCAGGCCAAGGGCTTCGTGGAGGAAGACCCCTTTCTAGACATCGGCGGGGTAGACGCGGCGCACAAACTGGCAATCCTGGCTAGGCTGACCGTTGACCCCGACTACCCCTGGCGCGATGTTAGAGAAAACACCAGGGGCATACAAGAACTTGCTCGCGACCATATTTACGCCGCCGAGAGCGAAGGTAAAAAGATTAGGCTGGTCGCCAGCCTCTTTCCGCAGGGGGGCTCCTGGAAAACCGCCGTGCGTCCGGTAATGCTGCCCGCCAGCCATCCCCTGGCCGGCGCCGCCCTCTCCCACAACGCCCTCCTCTACCGGGGCGACGCGGTAGGAGACGTCTTGATCAGCGGCGGCGGCGCCGGCAGCACGGTTACCGCCAGCGCCGTCATAGGCGACCTCTTAAGGATGCTCGAAGGCTACCCCGGCCACCCGCCGCTGCCCGCCGCAATACCCGCTCCCAGTTACCAAACCGAAGTTTTCGAGGAGATATAAAAGTGAACCTGCCCCTGTTAGAGAGATACCGCCAACGTTTACCCATCGACGAAGACACTCCCATCATCAGCCTCAATGAAGGAGATACGCCGCTGATTCCGCTTGCGGGGCCGCCGCAAGCGGCCCAGAAAGGGGTTAAGATTTTCGCCAAGTACGAAGGTCTCAACCCCACCGGCAGCTTTAAGGACCGCGGCATGACCCTGGCCGTCAGCAAGGCGGCGCAACGCAAAGCAAAAGCGGTAGCCGCCGCCAGCACCGGCAACACCGCCGCCTCCGCCGCGGCTTACGGCGCCCGCGCCGCCATGAAGGCGATCGTCGTGCTGCCCGCGGGCTACGTAGCCGCGGGGAAAGTGGCGCAAAGTCTGGTCCACGGGGCCAGTATCGTGCAGGTAAACGGCAACTTCGACGACGCCCTGCGCCTGGTGCGCGAACTAACCGAGAATTTCCCGGTAACCCTAGTCAACTCGCTCAACCCCTTCCGCATCCAAGGCCAAAAGACCCTGGCTTTCGAGGTGGTGGACGACCTGGGGCGCGCCCCCGACTACCACGCCCTGCCCGTGGGCAACGCCGGCAACATCACCGCCCACTGGATGGGATACAGCGAGCTGTACCAAGATGAGGTAATCGAGCAGCGCCCCCGCATGCTGGGGTTCCAGGCCGCCGGCGCCGCGCCCATCGTCACGGGGCGCCCGGTAGACTCCCCGCAAACTATAGCTACCGCGATACGCATTGGTAACCCCGCCAGCTGGCAGGGCGCCATAAACGCCAGGGACGAATCTGGAGGCGCTATCGAAGCCGTTAGCGACGAGGAAATACTCCGCGCCTATCACTACCTGGCCTCCCGCGAGGGAATATTCGTGGAGCCGGCCTCGGCCGCCAGCTTGGCCGGCCTGTGGCGTTGGATACGGCAAGGGAAAATAGCCGAAGGCAGCACCGTGGTAATTACCCTCACCGGCCACGGCCTCAAAGACCCGGGCACCGCCGAGCGCGAGGTGCGCCTGCCGGACCCGGTGGACGCAACCCTGACCGCGCTGGTCAAGGCCGCGGGCCTCTAACCCCTCTCCCACTGCGGTTGTTAAACTTAGCTTATGGAAGCCAGAACCAACAAAGAGCCTTTTGCGGGCGCGTATTACGCCGCCGCGTTCATAACTATCGCCCTGCTGCTGCTGCTAATCGTCATTACCAGCGCCATGCCCCCCGGTGTCGCGGGGTTTATTTTCGCCTCGGTCCTGGGACTGGTAGTCAACCCCAAATACGCACCCTGGTTCTTCGCCACGGGGGTGCTCTCCTCTATCATGGGCTTTATCGGTCACGAACCAACCGTCGCTTGGGGCGGCATTGGCTTGGCTCTTTCCCAAATCGCCGTCTACTACTGGCACCACAAATGAAACAATTAAGCGCCGAGCGCGCCAGCGAAGCGCTGATGACGGCCGGCGGCGTATTTTATCTTTACTGGTTCTTCGGTCGCCCCAATCCCACCGGCCTGGCGCTGGCGGTGGGAACCCTGCTGGGGGCGGCTTCGTTACGCTACCGCCCCTCACCCAAACCGCTGTCTATTTCGATAGGCTTGGCCGCCATACTCTTTTTTATCCACTTATGGCGCGGCAATCCCCTGGCCTTTGCCGGCGGCTATTTGGTGGGGATAGGCTTCCCTTGGCTGATATACCGGATATACAAGAAATGATGAGCCCGAATAAAATCAAGAACCTGCTGATGATGGCGGCTTTGCTGCTGATCGTCTACTGGAGCTTTGTAAACCCCAATGACGACGGCATGGCCTACTCATTGGGCCTGCTATTGGGGGCGGGCGCCATTCTCTACCGCAAGAAGTCCGTCGAGCTCGTGGTGGTGGTCGCCGTACTCGCCATCTTGGTCGGCGTCCTGGAAATCAAAAACGGCATTGCCGCCCAGTACGCCATCGGGCTTTTAACGGGCCTGATAGCCCCCTGGATCGCCATGCGTATGAATAATTAATGCGATCCCAAAACGATGTCTATCGCCGTCTGTAACTGCTTTTGTTCTCCAACAACCTTGACGTCGGGAGTAACCCCGCGGCCTTCCCAGGTCGTAGCGCCAATGGGAGCCAGTAAGCCGCTGGCCAGCATGGCCACTCCGCCGTCGGGAAAGCAGTAAGGCAGCACCACCTCGGTATTGCCGGCCGTCCTCTCGCCCACCAAAGTCGCCCGGTGGGCCATTTTGAGAGCCCCGGCCAGACCCTCGGCGGCGGAGTTGACGCGGCCGTTGATGATCACCACCAGCGGCTTGCTCGTCAGCGGCTTGCCCCAAAAAGGCAGCGTGGGCTGCGGTATTGCTCCCTTTGTGCGGGTAACGATTCGCCAGGGCAGGCCGCGCATGAAAACGCCGGCGACCTCGGCCATTATCAACGCCATGCCTCCTGGGTTGTCGCGCAGGTCGAGCACGTAGCCCTTGACGCCTTTTTTCTCGAAGTTTTTGACCGCGTCGCTCAGGTCGCTGGTGAGCTGGTGGTCTAGCAAGACGGGGATGCGCAGGTAGGCGACGTTATTTTTAAGCGAGGCTTCGAACTCTCCCCAAGCCGGCTCGCTGGACTCTTCGGCGCCTTCGTTATCGATGCCAAATTCTTTTTTCTCTCGCGCGATGACGCGTGCCAGTTGTGCGCCGTGCTCTACCGGAAACGGCAGCGGGAAACACTGCTGGCCGCGCAGTTCGTCCAGCGCGTCGCGAGGATTGAGCACGGTTGAGTGCCTGTCGCCGAGCTCGCCGTACATATCAGCCAGCAAACGGTAGACCTGCGGCCAGGAACGACTCTCGGCTATCTGCTCGCGATAACGTTCCCCTACGGCGCGCCAGTCTACGCCGCGATAATGGAGGTCGTAGTAATAATCGGCCACCAGCTTCCAGGCTTGTTCGAAGCGCTTTAGATAGTCCGCCTTTTGGGCGATTCCCAGGCCCATGGCTAATACCAACAGAATCGTCAGGGCGCGCTTTATCATATCTTCTCCTTCTTATTGCTGTAGAGATCATGAAATCGACTGGTTATTACTTCGAGACCCTTCTCGACCGCCTTATCGAGGTCGTCACCGGGTATTACCGGCACCCCCATCGTCTCGGCCAGGTCGCGCAGGTGATCTTGGATCATGCGCAAAGCCGCAAAATTGCTGAGGTACCTTTCCATGAGCCGCCTGCCCTTGGTCTCGCGCTCCCGCAGGCGGAAGCGGTCGCGGTGAACCTTCTGCTTTTCTACGGTTACCAGCATGGGTATCTGAATGACCTCCGACTGCAGCGGGTGTCCCAAGAAACCGGGGACGACGTGTACACCCTCGATGACCACCGAGGTTCTTTCGCGGGCGTTGCGCTCTTGGATTGCGCGGATGCCCACGCTTACTCGAGCCACCTGATCGCGGTAGCCTTGTAGAATTACCTCGTCCGAGGGCTCGCCCTCTATTCCCAACACCTCCACCAGCGCCTTCCAGGAGTTGAACGAAGAAGTGTGCAAGGTAGGCACCAGATCGCGCGTCGTGGTAGCCCGCAATATCTCTCTCACCGAGTCGCTAGACGTCATGCGGGTAATGCCCAAGCGGTAAGCCAGCGCGGCCGCCAGGGTGCTCTTGCCCACGCCCGTTACCCCGCCAATGAGGATGTGGATGGGCCTGTCGAGGCTGCGCACCTCGCGCAACATCAGGTAACGCTCGGCCACGTCGTCGCCGATGCGCTTTTCCAAGAGGTCCGCCACGCGCCGTCTTAGCTCGTCACGGTCGATGACCATGCGGCGCTCGCGTATCAGCTCGCGCTCGACCTCGCGGGCCATGCGGTAGGCGCGGTCGGGCGTCAGCCCGGCGGCCATGAGCGACTGGGAGAGGATTCCCTTGGAAAAGGGCGCTCGCGGCTCCCCTCCTTCTTCGACCACGAAGACGCCGCCGCCGTACTCCAGCCGCTTCTGATAACGTTTGCGGGCCTCTTTGCCGTAAGTTTTTTTGATCTGGCTGGAAACGTAGTCTTCTAGGTCGTCCGCCTCGAGCCTGACCTTGCCCGCCCGCCGCAACGTCTGCTCTACTTGCTTAGCCAGCTCGTGAGCTTCGCGCAGGGAAAAACCGGCCTCTTCCAGGCTGCGGACCAGCAAACCCTTCGAAAACGGCCTTTCGCCGTGCTCGTCGCTGATTATTATCTCTTCGAAAGTCTGCGTCTGCCGCCTCACCCTATCCGCCGCCTGCTCTCCCAGACGCCGCTCCACCTCCAGCGCCATGCGCTCCTTGAGGTCTTCGCTGCTAATCTCCGCCAGCCCCTGGCCGACTATGCCCTGCTCGAGGGTGTGGGCTATCTCGTCGGCCACCGGCAGATCTATCCCGGCGTTGCTCAACGACTCGATTACCAGCCCCTTGGAAAAGGGCCAGCGCAGACCGCGCGGCGAGATAACGTAGACTTCCGGCACCAGCGCATTATAGCCCCCCTCGATTAGCGGGCTATTGCAAACGCGCTCCCCAAAGCGATGAAGGCTGCGGCGCAAAGCTTTTGCGGATGACGCCGGCAGTTATTGCGCGTCCGCCACCAGGGCGCAGGTTTATGCGCTCTAGACGCTATTTGGTTTGACAGTCAATATGGCTCGTGCTAGCATGAACCCTGCTGCGGGGCGCCGTAGCCAAGCGGTAAGGCAGAGGTCTGCAAAACCTCGATTCGCCGGTTCGAGTCCGGCCGGCGCCTCCACATCGCGGGCGCGTAGCTCAGGTGGCTAGAGCGCTACCTTGACACGGTAGAGGTCGGAGGTTCAAGTCCTCTCGCGCCCACCAGAAAACCCCGGCCGCGGCCGGGGTTTTAGCGTGGCGGGTGCGACAAAAGGTAAACGGCGGTATCGCTTTGGTAAAACAAAAAATACTGTACGAACAACCTGCGCTCAGCGGCCCGCCACTCCTCTAAAATGAACCTGCCGCTGCCTGATAAACCGTGCTCCTCATGAGAGTCGAGGCTATAGCCAGCCTGCCTTAGCGCCAGCGCCAGCGCCATGGCCAGCACCTTGCTGTCTCCTCTGGCCAGCAGGCACTCACTCTTCCAACCCTTGCTCGCAAGCGGCTCCCAAAAGCCTTTCGGAACCGGACAATCGCTCATCTTGAGGAACTGCGCACCTGCGGGCAGCTTTATCTTGGGATCGTAATCCAGCGTCGTCGCCAGCGCCAACGACGTCAATAAGAGTAGCAGAGCCAGAATACGCCGCATAAAGATAGTCTAACCGTTTCGTGACTTACTAATTTAACAGGTTTTGTTATGTATTTATCGTAATATGTGTTAGGATATCCCTGATGAGCCTTTTCGCTCCGCAAGCCCCCCTGGCCGAAAGGCTGCGTCCGCGCACGCTGGACGAGGTCGTTGGTCAGGAACACCTAACCGGCGGCGGCAAGCCGCTGCGGGTGATGCTCGAGCGCGGCCGCCTGGCTTCGATGATCCTATGGGGGCCGCCCGGCAGCGGCAAAACCACCCTGGCGCGCATTTTGGCGGGGGGAGTAGACGCCCGCTTCGTAGCCATGAGCGCGGTCAGCGTCGGCGTCAAAGACATCCGCGCCGCGGTCAAAAGCGCCCAGGAAGGCCTGAGCCAAGGCTCCGCCACGGTGCTCTTCCTCGACGAGGTGCACCGCTTCAACAAGTCGCAGCAAGACGCCCTCTTACCCCACGTCGAGTCGGGCCTCTTGACCCTGATAGGCGCGACGACGGAGAACCCCTCCTTCGAGGTGAACCCGGCGCTGCGCTCGCGCGCGCGGGTCTATGTGCTCAAGGCGCTGGGTGAAGACGACCTGGTGTTAGTCCTGGAAAGGGCCCTGCTCAGCTCGCAGGGCCTGCCCGAGGTAGAGGCCGAAGAAGAAGCGCTGCGCCTCATCGCCGCCGCCGCCATGGGCGACGCCCGCCGCGCCTTAAACGGGCTGGAGCTGGCGGCCGAGCTAGGCGGCGGGCGCGTGACGCTAGACGCCGCCCGCGAGGCCCTGGGCGCGGGGCAGCCGGTATTCGACAAAGGCGGAGAGGCTTTTTACGATCTGATCAGCGCCCTGCACAAGAGCGTGCGCGGCTCGCACGTAGACGCCGCGCTCTACTACCTGGCGCGCATGCTGGCGGGCGGCGTCGACCCAATGTACCTAGGGCGCCGGCTGGTGCGCATAGCCAGCGAAGACGTGGGCCTGGCCGACCCCGGAGCTCTCAAACAGGCGCTGGCGGCGGTGGAGGCTTACCAGCTCCTCGGCAGCCCCGAGGGCGAGTTGGCGCTGGCTCAGGCTGTCGTTTACCTGGCCCTCGCCCCCAAGTCAAACTCGGTCTACCGCGCCCTGGCGGCAGCCCGCCGCGCCGTGGAAAACCACCCCAACGCCGCGGTGCCCCTGCACCTGCGCAACGCCCCCACCAAGTTGATGAAAGACCTCGGCTATAGCAAAGGTTACGCTTACTATCACGAAGATCCTAAAGGCAGCTTCGCCCAGAAGTATTTACCCGAACCGCTCGAGCCCCTGCGCTTTTTCGACCCCCGCGGCGAGGGCTGGGAGCGCAAGGTGGCCGAACGCTACCGCGAACTAAGGCAGAGGTTTGCGCGTTCCGCCCCCAAAAACGGCGGCGCTTCCAACGGCTAGCACGGGCGCCGGGATTTTTGCTAATGCGCTCCCCGCGTACGAAAACGCAACCTCATGGCTAATAAGATAACCGCAGCGCGCCTAGCTGGAGGCGTTAACGAGCTTGCCCGCCGCCAAGCGCAGGCGCTCCCTGGCCTCGGAAAAACGGGAAAGGGTCGCGGCGCCGTCAAAACCCGGCGGCGCCAGTTGCGGCGGCAGGCCTGGATCGAAAAAGAGTATTTTGCGGGCCTCGTGAATGAGCTGGATCAACTGGGCAAAGGCTTCCTCGGCCGAGGGGTTCGCGGGTAGCGAGCCGATGCGCCGCTGCAGCTGGCGGTAGCGCACCTTGGCTTCGGCCAGCTTAAAGGCCTTGTTGACCAGTCTCTGTGGAGGTTCATCGCCCACGCGCTCTGCGCTAAAGAGTTCGACGTAGGGCTCGAGCTGGTAAAAAGAAATCAGCTCGCGGGTCGCCTGCTGCTCGGCGCAGGGGCTCAGCCAGATACCAGGAGCAGGGGTGCCGTAACCCAGCATCACCAGCTCGTTGCGAAATTTGTCTCGCTGACTGCGCATTCCCTCGGGAACTGCGTAAACCAGCAAACGCCAGCGGCCGTCCCACTGCCGGCAGGCCTTATCGCCGAGGCGGCGGCGCACCTGCTGCACCTGCCAAAAAACGCGCGGGCTCAGCTTGTAGTAGGCATAGCGTCCACGCCGTTGCGGCAAAATCCAGCCCCGCGCCGCCGAGCGCGACACCGCCGCCCGCACCGCCGGCTCGCTAAAACCCAAGAGCTCCATCCACTCGACCAGTCTGCCCACCCAGACGGTGTCTTGCGGGAAAACCAGCTCGCTATAGAGGGTAAAAAGGGTCGAACGCGCCCTCATCGCTTCAGCTTACTTCCTCTCTGCTAGGCGCGCCTTCAACTCTTGCAACACCTCGTCCAGCGTCTTGGTGGCGCGCTCGCCGCTGCGGCGGTCGCGCACGGCCACGGTGCCCTCTTCCTGCTCTTTGTCGCCCACTACCAGGATCAGCGGTACCTTCTGGGTCTCGGCGTCGCGGATCTTGGCGTTCATGCGCTCGGGGCGCTCGTCCACCTCGACCCGCAGGCCGGCGGATTCGAGCTCGTCCCGCACCTTGCCCGCGTAGCCGTGGTGACGGTCGGCGATGGGCACGACGACGACCTGCACCGGCGCCAGCCAGAGCGGGAACTCGCCGGCAAAGTGCTCGATGAGGATGCCGATGAAACGCTCCAGGCTGCCGAAGGGGGCGCGGTGGATCATCACCGGCCGGTGCTCCTCGCCGTCCGGCCCCTTGTAGCTGATGTCGAAACGCTCGGGCAGGTTGTAGTCCACCTGGATCGTGCCCAGCTGCCACTCCCGGCCCAGCACGTCCTTGACCACGAAGTCGAGCTTGGGGCCGTAGAAGGCGGCGTCCCCCTCCTCGATGGTGTAGTCGAGCCCCGCCTCGTCGCAGGCCTGCTGAATCTGGCGCTCGGCGGTGGCCCAGTGCTCGGCGTCGCCCACGTACTTGTCCGACCCCGGGTCGCGCACCCCGATGCGCACCCGGAAATCGCCCATGCCCAGGGTGCCGAAGACCTTGAGCGTCAGGTCGAGGACGCCCAAAAACTCCTCCTTGACCTGCTCGGGGGTGCAGAAGATGTGGGCGTCGTCCTGGGTGAAGCCGCGCACCCGGGTGAGGCCGTGCAGCTCGCCCGACTGCTCGAAGCGGTAGACGGTGCCGAACTCGGCCAGGCGCAGCGGCAGCTCGCGGTAGCTGCGCGGGCGCATGGCGTAGATGCGCACGTGGTGCGGGCAGTTCATGGGCTTGAGCAGGTAGGCTTCGCCGTCTTCGAGCTCCATCGGCGGGAACTGGCTCTCGGCGTAGTAGGGGTAGTGGCCGCTCGTCTTGTAGAGCTCGAGGCTGCCGATGTGGGGGGTTGTCACGAGCTGGTAGCCACGCCGAATCTGCTCGTCGCGCATGAAGGCGATCAGCTCCTCGCGCAGCACGTTCCCCTTGGGCAGCCAGAGGACCAGCCCCTTGCCCACCAGCGGGTCGATGTGAAAGAGCTCGAGCTGACGGCCAAGCCGGCGGTGGTCGCGCTTCTTGGCCTCTTCTATCTGCCAAAGATGGTGCTCCAGCTCCTCCTTGCTGCGGAAGGCCACGCCGTAGATACGTTGCAGCATGGGGCGCGACTCGTCGCCGCGCCAGTAGGCCCCGGCCACGTGGGTCAGCTTGAAGTACGGCGGAATCTTGCCGGTGCTGGGCACGTGGGGGCCGCGGCAGAGATCGGTGAAGCCCTCCTGTTCGTAGAAGCTGATCTCCTCGCCTTCGGGCAGGTCCTCAATCAGCTCGGTCTTGTAGGGGTCCTTGCCGCGGTAGCGGGCCAGCGCCTCCTCGCGGTCCAGTACGTAGCGGCGCAGCGGCAGGTTCTTCTTGATGATGCGCTGCATCAGCTTTTCGATCTCGGGTAGGTCCGCCTCCGAGATCGGCTCGGGGGCGTCGATGTCGTAGTAGAAGCCGTTTTCGATCACCGGCCCGATGCCCAGCTTGACCTCTTCGGGGTCGTAGCCCTTTTTCGAAAAGAACTCCTTGACGGCCTGGGCCATCACGTGGGCCAGGGTGTGGCGAAAGAGCTGCTGGTACTCGGGGTCCTTGCGGGTGAGGATCTGGACGGTGGCCCCCTCGGGCAGGGGTTTGAAGAGGTCGTAGAGCTCGCCGTTGACGATCGCCCCCACGGCCTCCTTGGCCAGGCTGCGGCTTATTTTTGCCGCCGCGTCGCGGGCCGTGGCCCCCTTTGGCAGCTCTAATTCTTTTCCGTCGGGTAAGAGAACATTCATTTTTCCTCCAAAAGAACGGCCCGCGTCCATGCGGGCCTGGAGCGGCGGCCTGGCCCGCTCCTCTAGCGCGTGGTGGTCGCATGAAGCGCCATATTGGGTTCATGCTACCGCCGTCGCGGCCACGGCGTCAATGTAATGAGGGGTGGGATGTAGGGGGTAGGATGTGGGAAAAATCAAGTTGCGTGTTTTGACAAACTGCGCCAAACCCGTTTGCATGCTTTTAAAAACAAAGCCCACACCCTACTCCCTACACCCTGCCTTTCCCGTTGACTGACCTACCCCAAGCTACCAACCGCTTGCTACAAGATGGGCGGGCACACCGGCCCGTCCCTACGACGCACTACGAACTACGTACCGACGGCAGTCGTAAACCTACCTCCTACCTCC
>Ga0256833_1000569_pt1 | contig 28484 bp, 24 predicted proteins | sample 356284metaG_FD_190535 | JGI IMG/M metagenome (GOLD analysis project Ga0256833, IMG submission 190535) | Hydrothermal vent microbial communities from Mid Atlantic Ridge, Atlantic Ocean - 356-284 | ecosystem: Environmental > Aquatic > Marine > Hydrothermal vents | place: Atlantic Ocean: Mid... | reverse complement strand
ATTACATCTGTGCTCCTGTTCATCCTGGTCCAGAGTCCCGGCGAAATGGCCTCCCTGATAGAAAGGGGCATGGTGGATTCCGTGCTCAGCATTCTGAAAGATTCCCCCTCCCCCGCCGACTTCACCCTGGCATACAGTCTGCTTCTGAGGAGCCCATATACTGATTACATTCCCCGCCTGATAGGACTGGGAAGGAAAAGATTCGGAAAGCGCTTTATGAACCGGGAGGCATTTGAGTTCTACATGGACAGGGGAGACCTCGAAAATGCCCTTCGGGAACTGAATCTCATGTACGGGCTCCAGCCAGTCAGGGAAAAGCTCCTTATGCTCGAAGAGAAATTCGGGGACAGGGTGTTCAGGTCCCTGGAGAGATTGGAGAACCCATCCCCCACTCTGAGGAGGGTGGCGGCATCCCTCCTGATAGAGAGAAAGGAGTACAGCAGGGCCCTTTCCCTCGCCCGCACCTTCGAGGACACCATGCAGATTGCCAGAAAACTGATGGACAGGAAGGAATACGAAAGGGTGATGGACCTTCTAAAGGACACATACGGCCGCAGGAAGGAGAGCACCAGGATGTACGGATTAGCCCTGTACTACAGCGGGAGATACGAAGAAGCGGGGCCCATACTGGAGAATGTGGACCCGCAGGCCGCCGCCAGAGCCTATCTGAGAGCGGGAAACATCGAAAAGGCAGAAGCCCTGTCCGGCGATACTGCCACGCTGATCAAAACCGCATTCGCCCGGCGCCGGTTCGGAAAGGTCCTTCGCCTGTGCGAAAGGGTATTCGTGGAGGAATGCGTTGCGGCCTCGCTGTTCATCCACCCGGACAGTTCTGCGGAAATCATCGCCCGATTATCCAGCAGAGCCCGGCGGGTTTCCCCGGCAACGGGCATACTCGTTCAGATAGCAACCACATATCCCCCTGAGACCGCCATAAAGTTCATGGAGAATGTATTCATGGGAGCGAATCACAGTATGGATGAGGACCTGTATCACCTATCTCTGGCCCTGAGGAGCGAATTGAACGGCAGGGAAGGGGAAGCGCTGGAGCACTACCGGAAAGTGAAGGGATGGGCAGAGCCATTCGCCCTCTACAGGCTCTATGTACTGACAGGCAGAGAAGAGTACAGAAACAGGCTTTTGAAGGATTATCCGCAGAGTGCCTATTCCATGATGGTGGCAAGAGATTGAGTCAGAACATATTGCCCACTCCGAAGTAGATCCTCACATCCGCGGGAAAAACCCTGAACCTGTCGCTTACGGCGAAGTCTATGCGAATGGGAGCAAACCCCGCATAGAAGCGCAGTCCAAACCCATAACCCAGGGCAGGTCTTCTGGAGAACAGGAGGGAGAGGGTATCACTGGTCCATGCCCCATCCATAAACAGGACGAAACCAAAGCGGGAACTCAGATGATTCCGGTACTCCAGATTGAAGTTGAGGTAATTGGTTGAAGCCGGATTCAGACTGTCGCTCACCACAGTCCCTATACTGTTGAAATCGTACCCCCTCACGGACCCCTCTCCACCCAGCAGGAACCTCTCGCTGTAGGGAACCTCCTCCCGGGAGAATATCTGTCCCCCCCTCAGCCTGAGGGCAATCGTGTGTATATCGAGGCTCCTGTATATGGCATACACTTCCGTCATCTTCCAGAAATTGGCCCCCGTAAAAGCCTTCTGAATGTAAAGGGACATGAGGGCACCGAATGTGGCGTCGAGTATATTGTTCCTGTCATCGTATGTTGCCCTCTGAAAGACGCTGTTTATATTCACAAAGGGTTGATAGGTAAAGGCCTCGGTCTTCTTCCAGGACAGCCCGAAGTGAACATAGAAGTATCTGGAAAACTCTTTGATGGTCTCTGCATTGAGGCCGTATTCGTTCACATCCCTGGTCCTGTAGTGGAAAGCATTCATGTTGAACCTCAGGTTCTTCCTGTCCAGAAAGTACCTTTCCCTGTAATAAATGTCGAGCCTCCTCTCGTATATGCTGACCCCATCGGAGAAGGAAAGCAGTACAACCGGAGCCACTTCGAGATTCTGCATATTCCCGAATATGTTGTAGTGTCCGAGGCGGAAGCTCAGGTATAGATAGGAGGGGTATGTGAATCCCAGGTTATTTTCCAGGTATCTGAGCCTGCTTTCCCTGACCACGAACACGAGAATACTGTCGTCCCTGATCCTGTAATTCACAGCATCGAATACCTGAAGGGAATAGAGCCTTCTGACCGATTCCATAACCCTGGAGTAGCGGAATGTCTCGGGGGGTTCCACCACGATTTCCTTGAAGAAGATGGCCGGGCGGATGTGCCTGTTGCCCTCCACAACCACCTCTTTGATTATGACCGGGGGACCGGAGGAAATCTTCTCCCTCAGAACTACTGCAGTGTCATTCAGGAATGTGGTGTCCCGGGTCATCTGAAAGTGGGGATAACCGTTTTCGTAGTAAAAGTAATACACATCGGTCTCCAGGGAGGAGATGAAGTCTTCATCATAGGGAACAGGACGAAAGTTCCGCTCCAGTCCGTCCACATAGGGGAGTATGGTGTCCCCTTCGAAAACCAGGTCCACTATCCAGGCTCTCCGTCCCTCATCGATTTTCACGAATACATCCACGGTGGCATCCGGATTGATCCTGTAGGAGCTGTTTATCCTGGCGGAGAAAAAACCCTTGCTGGCATAGAGGATATGCAATCTGGCCACACCCGAGCGGAGCCTCACCCTGCTGAAGGGACCCCCCTCTTTCAGCCTGAGGGCCTCCACTATTTCCGATGTGGAAAAGAAGGTGTTTCCATCGATGTTTATGGAGCGGATTTTGAGATATGTGAGGAAGAGGAAGGGGAGCAAGGCACCCCCCTCAGACTGCTTCCTTTCTCTTGGAAAGTTCCTGCTTGAGGGAGTTGAGTATATCCTGCGCCACAGCCTCCACCTTATCCTCCGGCTCTTCCTTCAGACGCATGAGCCTCTCCACCTGAGGGAGTGTGGGAATTTCATCTGCTTCCAGGATTTCCTCTTCCACAGCCCTGCGAATTTCTTCGTAGAATTTGTATATGGTGTCCATCATGATGAACTGCTTCTCGAGAGAACAGGCGGCATCCACCGGATGAAAGGCGTTCTGCTGAAGGTAGCCGATTCGTATGATCCTCCCTATCTCCAGCATCACTCTCTCCATCTCCTGAAGGGCATCGGGACCTATGAGCTGTACTATCTCCTGAAGTTCGGCCTCCTTCTGGAGCACCTCCGAAATCCATGTGCGCCTCTCGCTCCACAGCTCGCTCACTTTCTCCTTATACCACTTCTCGATCAGGGGATAGTAGAGGGTATAACTCTTGAGCCAGTTGATTGCAGGATAGTGCCTCCTCCTGGCCAGATTGGAATCCAGCGCCCAGAATGCACCCACGACCCTCAGGGTCGCCTGTGTCACGGGCTCCGAGTAATCACCTCCCTGAGGCGAAACCGCACCAACGGCCGTGACCGAACCCTCCTGAAGGGAGAGGGTCTTTACCCTTCCGGTCCTCTCGTAGAAGGCGGCCAGCCTGGAGGAAAGGTATGTGGGATAACCCTCCTCACCGGGCATTTCCTCGAGACGGGAGGACAGCTCTCTGAGTGCCTCCGCCCACCTGGAGGTGGAATCCGCCAGAAGCAGTACATTGTATCCCATGTCCCTGTAGTATTCTGCGAGGGTAATTCCCGTATAGATGGATGCCTCACGGGCGGCAACGGGCATGTTGGATGTATTGACCACCAGTATCGTTCTGTTCATCAGCGGCTCTCCGGGCCTCGTGGGATCCTCGAGCTCGGGAAACTCGGTAAGAACCTCTGTCATCTCATTTCCCCGCTCACCGCACCCGATATAAACCACCACATCGACCTTCGCATACTTGGCCAGCGTCTGCTCTGTGACCGTCTTTCCCGTTCCAAAACCGCCGGGCAGTCCTGCATTTCCACCAAGAGCTATCGGGAAAAGGGTATCCAGAATCCTCTGCCCCGTCTGAAGGGGAATGGTGGGAAGCTCCTTCCTGAGAACGGGTCTGGGAACGCGGACCGGCCACTTGTGGGCCATTTTGATTTCGTACTCCTGACCGGTTTCGTCGTCCTTTATAACGGCAATGGTATCGTGAACCGTATAGGAACCCTCCTTTATATCCACAACCGTGAAGGTTCGCTCCAAATCCTCTTCTTCGAATTCCGTCTTACCGATGATATTGGGCGGGACCATAATCCTGTGGGGAATGGAGGGGGTCTCCTGCACTTCCCCTATAACGCTCCCCAGCTTAACCCTGTCGCCCACCTTTACCGCGGGCCTGAACTCCCACTTCTTTTCCGGGTCGAGGGCAGGGATATCCACTCCCCTGGTAATAAAGGGACCAACCCTGTCCCTTATGACATCGAGGGGACGCTGAATTCCATCGAATGCCTGTCCCAGAAGACCGGGACCCAGCTCCACTACCAGAGATTCACCGGTTCGCTCTATGGGTTCCCCGACGAAGAGTCCGGAAGTGTCCTCGTAAACCTGAATGAACGCAGTATCTCCTTTAAGCCTTATGATTTCCCCCACGAGTTTCTCCTTCCCAACCTTCACGATTTCGTTCATCCGGGCCCCCCTCAGGCCCTTTCCAACGACCAGTACTCCCGCTATTCTCGAAATCTCAGCCATGGGCTAATTTTAAAGTCTCAAATTGTCATGAAAAGGGCGGGGCAATCGAAATAAACCCCCATTCCGGAATGGGGAGGTTCTTTTACAGTGAATTCATGGCAAAGTTCACGAAGTACCCTCGCGGGAGATCCTCAGGAAAGAAGGGTCTATCTTCTCTATAAGGGCCAGCTGTCCGCACGCCGCCATAACATCCCTTCCCCTGGACCACCGGACAGTCATGGGAACATCCAGCATCCTCTTCTTCAGCCTCCAGTAAAAGTCCTCCACCTCATCCTCCGTGGGGCTCTTCCAGTCGAATTCCGGGACGGGATTGTAGGGGATGAGATTGATTTTAACCACCAGCCCCCTCGTAAATTCGTAAAGGGCCTCCACATCCTCGTCCGTATCGTTGAACCCCGCCAGATGGATGTACTCCAGAGTTATCCTGCGGCGCTTCTTCTGATAGTAATACCGGAGGGCATCCTTCAGCTCATCCAGAGTGTACTTTCGCGCTATGGGCATGATTTTCTCCCTCTTCTCCTGAATGGCAGAGTGAAGGGAAAGGGCCAGCTTAACCCGCCTGTCGAAGTCGGCCAGTTCGTATATGCCCGGAACTATACCGCTGGTGGAAACCGTAATATGCCTCACCCCGATGCCCAGCCCTATGTGGGATGTCATTATGCGGATGGCCTGCTTTACATTGGGGAGATTCAGAAGGGGCTCCCCCATCCCCATGAAAACCACATTGGTGATCTTCTGCCCGACCACTTTCTGTATGTAGAGGACCTGGTCCGCAATCTCCCAGAAATGAAGATTCCTCTTGAAGCCGAGGAGCCCTGTTGCACAGAACCTGCATCCAAGGGAACATCCCGACTGGGAGGAAACACATACTGTCCGCCTGCTCTCCGAGGGCATATAAACCGCTTCGAAGTCGGAAAAGAGAAATTTAATCGTTCCGTCCATGCTGGACACGAGTCTCTTCTTCTCCTGTATGGAACCCACATAGTAACCCTCTTCTACGAGCCTCTGCCTGAAAGCCTTCGGCAGGTCAGAAAAGTTCTCTATCCTCTCCTCCCCCCTCTTCCATATCCAGCGGTACAGCTGAACCCCCCGGTATCCCTTTTCCCCGAGGGCGGACAATTGCTTCAGGGTCAGAGCCTTAAGGTTCTTAGTGGTGATGGTGTCCATGTCCATCCTCGTGGACATGCCCATGCTCCAGCTCCTCCGGTGTTGCATCCCTCACTTCCACCACTTTCACCCTGAACTTCAGGTCCCTGCCTGCCAGCGGATGATTGAAATCGACCACCACTTCGTTCCCCTGTATGTCTTTGACCGTAAAGGGCAGTACCTCCCCTTCGGGAGTCTGGGCATAGTACACCATGCCCTTCTGGGGTGTCTGTCCCCCGAATGCATTCAGGGGCACCCTATCCACCAGATCCTCCCTGTAAATACCGTAAGCATCCTTTGCTTCCAGCTCCACCTCCTTTTCGTCCCCCACCTTCAACCCCTCGAGGGCTTTCTCCAGAGCGGGGAGCATGGCTCCGGTACCGTGGATATACGAATATTCCGATTCCTCCAATTTCTCTCCGGTCTGAATATCGTACAGCTCGTATTTGATCCTTACCACCTTATTCTTTTCCACTTTCTGCTGTTCACTCATTCGCAAAGTTTACAGTAAAGTTTTACCAATCGGCTCAGGGGCAGGCGCACCGGGGCCCGTGTAATCCCCTGCCGTCCATCCAGCAGATGTGCGAAATCATTTTCCGCACCGGAGCCATTCGGGCCAAACCTATTGAACTGGACCCGGAGTGGGAAAGTCATACAACCTGCTGGAGGGCGATGGACTCTGCATGGATACAGGCCCGGGCGGGCAGTCTCAACCCATCGAACCTCTCCAATCAGATGACTGCCGCTGAGAATACTCCTCAAACAGGGGCCTCTGAGAAATCGTATTTTCGGGGGACATATCCTCAAGACTGTGTAATTTACTCTCTTAAGCGGCTGGAGTTCACAGGGGGCATCGTTAAAGGCTTGCAGGGCTTTGAGCCAGCGGGAAAACAGAGAACAGGGACATAATCTCCTGCCTTCTGACCTGCCTGAAAACAGCTCCTATGAGAGTGGTAGAGAAGGAAGCATTATCGATAAGGGACTTTGAAATAAAATCCCAAACGAGGAAACCTCTTGCTCAAATCCATCAGCCTGTCCACAAACCTCTTCCACGGTTCCCTCATAATCCCCAAGCCCTCTCCTTTTCAGCCTCTTTCCCGGGCAAATTCCTCCTTAAGAACCTGAAAGGTCAGACCGGGGAAATATGGGCTGAATCACCCGTGAAAGACCACTGAGGCCCCTTCCCACCAGGAGTTTCAATATCTGCGCCCATCCAGATACACGAAAGCCGCGCTCTCATCCACAGGGGAGGTGCTTATGGCTTCTATATCCCCTGCTTTTATGCCCGGTTCTGAGAGGACTGTCTTTGCAGTGCCACGGGTATAACCCATGATAAGCAGAACTCTCAACAACTTCTCTCCTGCCTCTTCGTTCCTCTTCCATCTCTCTGGCAGGAGCTTTCTGGTTCGGGGAACCTTTATCTCCATGACCATCTCCCTCAGCTTCCTCTCCCTCCCGCTCATCTTTCTCCTCCTCCCCCCGGCATCTCTGCCACCTCCCTTTACACAATTTTAAGTGTAGGTCCCGGAATTCAGTTTTTCCATCGAAGGCGATGGCCTCTGCCAGCAGTCATAATCAATCAGAAGACTTCCCCAAATATGATAGGAGCGGTGGCAGGTATTTCAAAAGTCGCATCCATTTCAGGTTAAACTTATTGAACTATGCGTATAGAGTCATTCGAGATTCCCGGCGTGGGAAAGCGATACGAATTCCACACGAAGCACGGGGATGTATTCGTCCTCATAGAGCGTCTCGACGGAAAGAGGGAGCTCTCCATCCTAAAGGACGAAGAGGTAGTGGCAACGGTGGAACTCAGCCCAGAGGAAGCAAACCAGCTGGCCCTCATACTGGCCCCCTCCTTCATAACCGACTTTCTCGACAAGAGAATAGACATAATCTTCAGGAAAGTGGCCATCGACTCCTTCGAAATAAAGGAAGGCTTCTTCGCATCGGGGAAAACCCTCAGGGAACTCCAGCTGAGGAACAAAACCGGAGCCTCCATAATATCCATAATGCGCAACAGCGAGATAATCACCAATCCCTCCCCCGACATGGTCCTCAAACCGGGGGATGTGGTGGTCATAATAGGGAAGAAAGAGGAAGTGGAAAAGGCGCAGAAATACCTGGCAAAGGGTGATCTCTGATGGAACCCATCGTTTCATTTTCCATCATCTTTCTCCTCATGGTGGGGGCCGTTTTCCTCTCCAGCCTCCTCAGAACATCCTATGTATTGGGATACATCCTCGCCGGATTCCTCTACGGCCAGCTCTTCCACTTTCACAGGGAAGCAATAGAATTCATATTCGAAACAGCCGTTCTCCTGCTCTTCTTCTTCCTGGGTCTGGAATTCTCCCTGCGCAAGCTCAGGCCCATATTCTCCAGCATAATGCGGGTGTCCATAACGGATTTCATCCTCAACTTTTCGATAGGATTCGCGGCGGGATACCTGATGACGGGAAGCCTTTACCATGCCATCCTCATAGGGGCCATATTCTATCCGAGCAGTTCCATCGTAATCGTAAAACTCCTGGAGCTGAGGCACAGATTCTCCAACATAGAAGCCCCGATTATAGTGGGAACCCTGATCTTCGAGGATATAGTGATGATCCTGCTCATAGGGGTCATCGTGGCCTTTGGACCCCAGATTCTGCTCAAACTGGCCATCATACTCACAGCCATAGCCCTTGCGTTTATTGCAAACATTAAACTGAGGCCCCATCTGGAAAAACTCATAAGGAGTATAGAGGGCCATACGGTGGAAGCGAAGACCATCTCGTTCCTCTTCCTCATCTTTTCCCTCTCGGCCCTGTTCAAGAAGATGGATATAACCGCATCCCTGGGAGCCTTCCTGGTGGGGGTGGTCTTCTCCGACATATCGGAAAGGAGTTTCGAGGAATCCCTGGGCAACCTCAAGGACATATTCCTTGCGCTGTTCTTCTTTTTCTTCGGCTATGAGCTGTCCCACATCCACTTCTCCCTGTCCGTACTTGTACCGGCTTCCATCCTATTACTCCTGTCAATAGCATCAAAGGTGAGCGTATTTTACCTGAGCGGATTGAAGAGGAAAACCAGATTGAGGGCTGGATTTACCATGGTACCCAGAGGGGAATTCTCCATCCTGCTGTCCCACTACATCCAGATGGAAGAGGTCAGGGGAACCCTGCTACTCTTCGTGGTCATGAACATATTCCTGGGAACATTTATGGCAGACAACGCATCGCGCCTCGCATCCCTCCTGGATGGACTGCTTTCCCGTTTATCGGGAATGCGCAGGGGGACTTCCGCCTGATACCATTTAAACTTTCGGGCATGAAAACGCTTCTCATGATTAAACCCGACGCAGTGAAGAAGAAGGTAGTCGGGAAGATTATATCGATGGTGGAGGAAAGGGGCTTCGATATCAAGGATATGCGCATGAAGAGGTTCACCCGGGAGGAGGCAGAGAGATTCTACGAAGTCCACAGGAACAGACCCTTCTTCGAGGAGCTCGTTCGGTTCATCACGAGCGGCCCCGTTGTGGGTCTGTGCCTCGAGGGGGATGATATAGTCGAAAGGGTCAGGAAATTCATTGGTGCCACCGACCCATCCAAAGCCGAACCCTGCACTGTCAGGGCGCTGTACGGAACGGATATATCCCACAATGCAGTTCACGCCTCCGATTCCGCGGAAAATGCGGAAAGAGAGCTGAAATTCTTCTTCGAAAATTGCTGAAGAGAACGCTCTGGGGCATTACCGCCGCCTTCATATTTGCGGCGGTTCTATTCACAGGGGGTCCCCTGTTCCATATTTCCGTAATACTCGTGGCTGTCCTGGGGCTCAGGGAGTACTTCAATATGGTGGAGCATCTGGGGAGAAAGCCCTACAGGGGGCTCACCATAACTGCCACCCTGCTCTTCCTCTCGTCCCTGTACTTCTTCGAATTCCGGCCCCTCGTGCTGGTGTCGTTCATAGGACTCTTCCTCCTGTTCATACTTTCCGTTCCTGTGTACTACTCGAAAGGGCGCTCCTTCGTGGATGGGGCAGTTTCCCTGTTCGGATTCATGTATGTGAGCATTCCATCGGGAATCTTCATAACTCTCCGCCAGACGGACCTGCTCCACGCCCTTCTGATAGTGGGATACACATGGATCAACGATTCCTTCGCATTCTTCACGGGCAGGCTCCTCGGAAGGCACAAACTTGCCCCCTCCATAAGCCCCGGCAAAACCTGGGAGGGGTTCGTCGGGGGTGCCGTATTCTCCATGATATTCGGATACCTGATGGGCATATACACGGGTCTTCCTCCCGCAAAGCTGGCCCTGTACGGACTGATTCTGTCCATCTTTGGAACCTTCGGGGACCTCGCAGAATCGGTTATCAAGAGGGAGGCTGGATTCAAGGATTCCGGCAACTTCGTTCCGGGCCACGGAGGGGTTCTGGACCGGGTGGACGCCCTGATCATAAACATAATGACCTACTACATACTGATGACCCTGGTGGGGGTATGAATCCATCAACAGACAGGATTTTCAGCAGAACCCCTTATGGTCCCTATCTTCCCATGGGATAATATACACGGGGACGAACCCGCTGTATTGCTCATCACCGGAAAAGAACCTGCCCTTAAGCCATAAAGACAGATATATCCTTCTGGACATAAACCCTGTTTGAGACAAGCTCTTTCTGACTTCTTCCTGCTGGTGAATGGAGCACAGGTCCGAAATAGACAGCGACTGTTCCCCTGCCAGGATGCTGAAGCCCCTTACTATTCATGTCCAGGTTTTAGTACGGATTTCAGGTTCCGACTGTTGCAGGCGTTTTTCGTCAGTTTAAAATTAGCTTTATGCTGGCTTTTCTGTTCGTGGCTGTGGGGGGTATCGTGGGCATTCAATACGATGAGAGCAGTATTGCTTCTCTTCCCCTCAATCCCTACCCGGGGGAACCGGCCCTTCCCGTAGATATAAGGAAATTCACTCTTCCGCCCGGTGCGGGGAACATCAGGGTGGTTGTGGATGATATTCAGATGGAGAGAATTGAGCAGAGCGCACTGGATTTCAACGATACCATTGTCATCGCCGTGGGGGAAAGGGACTCCATAATTCCCATCCCCCGAACAGCCCATCCTTCTCCCGTACTGCTCGAAGGATACGGAAGGAGGAGGGATTCGACCATAGCAGTGGTCAGGATAAATCCAATATTCTACGACGGAAAGAACACATATAGAATCAGCAGGGTGGCATTTCACCTGGAGTGGCAACAGTTGATGGGAGATGCGACCCGACCCCTGCCCGACAGCCTGGATTACCTTATACTGACGGTCTCCTGGCTCCACCCCTATGTGGACTCCATCGCATACCTTTCGAGGATCAGGGGATTCAGGACCCTGGTAATAGATGTGGACGATATCGCCACCAATCCGGAGCGCATCCGGGACACCATAAGATACTTCTACAGGAACTTCGGCATAAAATATGCTTCCATTGTGGCCCACGCCAGCATAATCCACCCATATCTCCTCAGGTTTCATCCAGACAGCGTTCTTCAGTGGTACTATCCCACAGGACCGCTTGTATACACCGATTTCCCTTATATGGCGCTGGACGGGGAGTACTATACGAGTCAGGATGAGTTCATCGGGGACGGGGACGATGGGACGGACATGGTGGCCGATATAGGCTTCTCCAGGATTCCGGTCTCCACCATGGTCGAACTGGGGGACTATTACAGGAAACTGAGGGTACACATCATGGGAGAAAATCCATCGACACCGGGTTCTCTGACCTGCCTGGAGAGCAGGCTGGATACGGATACCACATCATTTGCATGGCTCTGCGAGACCGCCACCTATGGGCTGGGAATACCCAGAATACAGAGGATGTACGAGCCCTATTTCGATTATCTTCTCACCCCGGAGGAGTTCTTCGACTCCCTCAATGCCCTCAGACCCCAGCTCTTCATATACCTCGGGCATTCGAATATAGACAGGATACTGACCACCTACTACCCCCGCAGGGACATTTTCACCTCCACCTACTATGCCCTTATGGACGAATTTACCATACCCATTTCCTACATCGGGGGATGCTGGCCAGGGGATCCCATGAGTGCCTCCATGGCAGTAAATCTGCCCAGAGTCGATGGAAAGGGAAGCCTGTTTACCATGGGGGCATCCAAACTCGACTATGCCACGAACGAGACGATGAAAGCAAGGGGAATCCTCGAGGGCTTCTTCGTCTTGGGAAAGCACTTTGCGGGGGATGTGATCAACTACATCAGGGAGGACTATGTGGGAAGAAGGTACTTCCTGTACGAAATCATGACATATGGGGATCCCACCCTCACTATCTACAGGTCCCTGCCGGAATTACCGCCGGCGGAGATACTATTTTCTGGCAACCAGATAGGGGTAATGGCAGAAGAGGATTCCCTCATACTATCGATAATTGGAAAGAACCGATACGAAAGGCATATTCTCAGGAGGGGTGGAAACTCCATTCCCCTGAACATAGCATCACCTGAAACCCTTACAATATCCATATGGAAGCCCGGATACAGGCCCCTCATAAGGAAGCTTTTAGCAGTGCCTCAAAGGGTGGTGTTCGGTGAACCGTTCTTCTATGGTATTGCGGTCCCCGGCGATACTCTGACTATAAACATCATCGCCTTCAACTATAGCGGCGATGCCCTTTCGTTCGAACTGAATTTAGAGGCGGTGAACGCCTCACTGCTACGGGAGAATATAAATGGCACCCTGCCGCCCCACTCGCAGGACACCCTTCAGGTACGGCTGGTGCCCTACAACAGGGAAACATTTACCCTCAGATTGACTCACGATGGCCTTTCGGAAACCTACAGGTTCCCCATATCAACCTACTCGCCCCACATAGTCGGTGCAAAGTGGTCAGACGACAGCGTGAAGGTGGACATATACAACCCCTCTTCTACGACTGCATCCGTGGAACTGACCACCCGGTTCGAGACACTGCATCTGGAAATACCGCCCTCCACGGTCGGGAGCAAAACCCTGTACGCTCCGGATTCATCCCTCACCATAAGGATAGAGGCTCCCCAGTTACGGACGAAGAGCACTCTGATAAGGGCAGATGGTCCCTCACCCCCCAAATCCGTAAAGGCGTTCAGCATTCCCTCCGGAGTGCAGCTGTACATATCCAATCTCCCCCCATCAGCTCATGCATTCCGCATATACAGGAAGAGGAAAGGGGATCTGCCGGGCTACAGACATGTGGGTATAACACCGGCCGGGTCCATGGTTTTCGTGGACCATCCGGGAAACTACGGGACATACTGCTACAGGGTCTCCGCTCTGGACCGATACATGAACGAGGGGGAACTCTCGGACGAAGTGTGCATCAGCCCCGGACCGGATTACGGTTTTATGAAGCCCATATCCTATGCTGAACAGCTCTATGCACAGCCCGTGGTGGGACAGTTCGACAGGACCACCTCTCCCCTCGAACTGTTTCTCGTGGGCAATGTGCACATTGCCTTTTACAATCAGAATGGAATCCCTTACAGCGGCTATCCCGCCATCGCCATGTTCGAGGTGAGGGCAAAGCCCGTGGTGGCTGACTACGATGGAGACGGATTCGAGGAAGTGATCCTATCCGGAAAGGGCTCCATGGACAACCGCTCCTATGTGCTCGCACTACAGCTCGACGGAGAAATCGATACGATATACGCTTCGGATCACCCCTACGACTTCGCCCTGTCGGGAGGCCTGCTGGCCGCAGATATGACCGGTGATGGGATTCCGGAAATCATATTCAAAAACTACTACGGCAACGACCCCTACGCACCGAGGTTTATACTCATAAGCGGGGACTCCATAATGTTCCAGTTCCGGCTTAACGGCGATGCATTCAACTACATCATACCGGCCGCCGCCGACATAGACCTGGATGGAAAATCCGAAATCCTCTTCCTGGACGAAAACAAGTTCCTCTACGCCCTGAAGGGAGACAGCTCCATGGTGGATGGATTTCCCGTGGACCTTTCTGGAGAAATACCGGGAACCATCAATTACACTGAGGTCCTTGGAATAGACTCCATAATCGTGGCCATAAGCAGAACATCGGAAGGGGACATATTTGTAAGCAGGATATCGAAAGACGGCACCCTGCTCGGCACTGTGCATGTGGCATCCGGCCTGGTTCACTACTACTGGCAGCACAGTGCCCTTGGATACATCGACAGCGATTCCATCCCGGATCTCGCAATTCCCACAAGGGACAGCCTCATACTGGTCAATCTGGAGGGAGAGAGGATTGCCCCATCCATGTATCAGTACCTGCTCGGCCCGTACACTATGTCCTCCCCGATACTGGCAAATGTGGGGACCGAAGGAAAGACCGGCATAATATTCTCCAATGCTTCCATGATACATGTATATGAGTACGATGGAGGGCAACTCGCGGAGTACAGCGGATTTCCCCTGGTGATGGCGGATGATTCCACCATGGATAGCCAGGGCATGTTTCCCCCATTTGTGGAAGACATAGATGGAAATGGATACGCTGAGCTGTACATCGCCATGAACAGGCTGGGATATGTGTATCAGATAGAGTCTCCACCCTTCAGGGCAATTCCCTGGTCCCAGGAATTCGCGAATAGATGGAACACGAACTGGTACAATTTCGAGCCCCCATCCGTACCGGTATCAGCGGGAGAAGTGGGGAAAACACCTTTTCCCAGAATTTCCGTTTATCCGGACCTCCTTCTCCTCCAGGGGCAGGCCGGAACCCCCTATCAGCTGTACATATACAGCATATCGGGAAGAAAGATGAAGAGCTTCTCTGGAAGGATACCGGCCTCCGGACAGAGCAGGATGAGCCTGACCCTTCCGGATGGAATTTACATCGTGAGGGGAAAAGTGGGAACCGCATCCGTCTTTCAAAAGATGGTGAAAGTGAGATGATATGGGCAGTATTGGGGTTTCAGATTGCCCGGCTCCAGTACGAGGGAGGAGGGGACTGGTACAATGACCCGGAGGTGATTCCAAATCTGGTCAGGTTCATAAAGCAGTATGTAAACATAGAGCTGGAAGACAGTCAGGCGGTGGTGCATGTCTCCAGTCCTGAAATATTCAAATACCCCATAGTGTACCTGACCGGTCACGGCAACCTGTTCTTCAGAGATGTGGATGCGGAGAACCTGAGAAAATACCTCACTTCCGGGGGATTCCTTTATGTGGATGATGATTACGGGCTGGATAAGTACTTCCGGAGGGAAATAAAGAAAGTTTTTCCAGATAGGGAACTGGTAGAATTACCGCTGGACCACCCCCTCTTCAACATCTACTGGAAATTCCCCCGCGGACTGCCCAAAATACACGAGCATTATCCGGGCCCCCCAAAGGCCTACGGCATATTCTACGGGGGGCGGCTCGTGGTCCTCTACACATACAATTCCAACATATCGGACGGCTGGACCGAAAGGCACAGGGACCCTCCCCGAAAGCGGGAAGAAGCGCTCAGATTCGGGATGAACATCGTGCTCTTTGCAACGATGTACCAGTGAGAGATTCAAGATAAGTTTAATTTTCTGGACCTGGGAGTGCTGAGCCTGAGGTTAAATCGGCTCATATACTCATTACATTTGTGTATCAATATGTCATCCCATGTTAAAAAATCAAGATCAGATAGGTTCAGCAGGTTTTTGTAGTGCAAAGCAGTTGCAAGATGTATAGAATCCGGGGGCCTTATTTTTGTATGGCAGTTATTCATTAGTTTTACGGATTCCAGAGCAATCTTTATATCAACATCCACTATTTCCACAAAATCCCATTCCCATATATTCCAGTGATTATCGTTCCCATTGTAGTTTGGGGCTTTGAATATGCGATAAATCTCAGAAATTACGAGTGTTGATGCAAGAATTTTAAATTTCCCACGCTCAGCTTCCTCAATGTAATATCTGGAATGATAGACCCTATCAACGCCATCAATATTTCTTTCGTTATTGAATATTGCGAGATACACATTAGAGTCGCGATAAAGATACTCACTGTTTTCTTCCAGCCTGGCCTTATTTTCTTCAAGGGTTCGATATTTAATATTCCATCTATCCTGAAGGGCTCACCTTCTCTGTTATAATATACAAGACCCGCTACTCTAACCGGCCTTTCGAAGTTGTGCAGAAGTGTATTTTTAAACTTCTCTCCATCCAGCATAATTCTAATATGTCTTTCCGGATTCAGCGTCCACTTCAATCCTGCCTCGATTTTACCATCTTCCAGCCTTGTCAACCTGATGGAAGTTACGATTCCAGTGATGGAACCATAGGATTCTTTTAAACCAAATGCAATTCGCTTTCCATTATAACTCATCTCCACTTCAGAGACTTCCCCAGACATTCCAGAGTGCTATCCATGAAATCTGCCCTTATCCCTTCCTTTTTTCCTTCTATCCTGAGTTCCATATTGTTCACTTAGAGTTTAATGGAATTTGGCACCATTTCAGCCCAGTGTAAACCAGCCACTTTAAACTTTTTCATTATGGTTATCAGGCGCAATCTACCGGTAGCAGAACTCTATGAACTATCACTTAAAAATGGCTCGGCGGTTCTTGCCGCACAGGGGCAGCTGGTCGTGGATACCCGCCCCTACACGGGCCGCTCCCCGAGAGACAAGTTCGTCGTCAGGGACGAATATACAGAGGATAAGGTGTGGTGGGGGCAGGTGAACCAGCCGTTCGAGAGGGAAAAGTTCGAAGAGATCCTCGGGGAAGTGAAGGAATATCTGGAAAAGAAGGAAGTCGTTTATGTGCAGGATGGCTTTGCAGGGGCAGACCCCCGTCACAGGATAGGCGTCCGGGTTATGACGGAAAGTCCCTGGCATGCCATCTTCACCTACAACATGTTCCTCAGGCCCACGAAAGAGGAGCTGGAGAATTTCGAGCCCCATCTGACGATTTATCATGCCCCCTCCTTCAAGGCTGTACCGGAAAAGCACGGAACCAGGAGCGAGGCCTTCATAGGACTGGACCTAAAGAATCGCACGATCGTCATAGTGGGAACCTCCTACGGGGGGGAAATCAAGAAGTCGGTCTTCTCATACCTCAACTACTACTATCCCTATGAAAAGGGCATCCTTTCCATGCACTGCGGAGCCAACATAGGCAAGGCCGGTGATACAGCCCTCTTCTTCGGGCTCTCCGGAACGGGAAAGACTTCCCTCTCCACCGACTCCACCAGGCCCCTCATTGGGGATGATGAGCATGGATGGTCCGACGATGGGGTGTTCAACTTCGAGGGGGGATGCTATGCGAAAGTTATAAAGATTTCGAAGGAAAAAGAGCCCGAGATTTACCATGCATCCACCCGATTCGGAGCCATACTGGAGAATGTGGTCCTGGACGAGAACAGGGTGCCCGACTTCGACGATGGAAGCAAGACCGAGAACACCCGCTCCAGCTATCCGATATACTTCCTGGAGAACATCAGGGAAGATGGAATGGGAGGACATCCCAGGAACATATTCTTCCTATCCGCAGATGCATTCGGAGTCCTTCCACCCATAGCCAAGCTCACCAGAGAGCAGGCCATGTACTACTTCCTCTCCGGATATACGGCCAAAGTGGCCGGAACAGAAAGGGGAATAACCGAGCCCGTCGCCACATTCTCCGCATGCTTCGGAGAGCCCTTCCTCCCCCTGCACCCCTTCGAATACGCCCGTATGCTGGGTGAAAAGATAGACAGATACAATCCCAACATCTGGCTGGTCAACACGGGGTGGACCGGCGGCCCCTACGGTGTGGGGCACAGGATCGACATAAACTATACCCGCAGGATGATTCGGGCAGCCCTGAGTGGGGAACTGGACAATGTGGAATACTTCACCATGCCCATATTCGAACTGAGGGTTCCCAAACACATAAGGGGCATACCGGACGAAGTGCTCAATCCCCGCGAAACCTGGAAAGATAAGCAGGCATACGATGAGCAGGCGAAGAAACTTGCCAGGATGTTCATAGAGAACTTCAGGAAGTATGAGGACAAAGTAACCGAAGAAGTAAAGAAAGCAGGACCATGGATAGCCTGAACATATTGACAGCCTTCTTCGCAGGGGTGATTTCCTTCCTTTCCCCCTGCGTATTTCCCCTAATACCCTCGTATATAGCGTATGTGGGTGGTGTTTCGGTTCTCTCCGGAGAGAAAAGGGGCGTCTCCCTCAGCACTGTAATCAACCTGCTCCTCTTCATACTGGGATTCTCCATAGTATTCATAGCATTCGGAGCCGGAGCCACATTCATCGGTCAGTTCATGGCAAAGAACAAGATGCTCCTGGCAAAGGTGGCCGGCACGGTGATCGTCCTCTTCGGATTGAGCTTCATGGGGGTCTTCAACAGGCGGGTGGAGAAGGATTATCCCCTGTGGATAAAGGTCCTCGGATGGCTGATTCTCGTACTATTCGCAGTAGGACTGTATAAACTCATCTTCTTCAGATACGACTCCTTCCTGATGGGAATCCTGTTCCTTGCTCTGGTTTCGGGATTCGCCTATCTGCTCAATTACTTCTCCATAATCAGTTTCGAGTTCCTGAATTACGAAGCCAAATTCCAGTACCAGGCACAGAAATCCACCTACCTGACCTCATTCGTACTGGGGCTCTCGTTTGCATTCGGATGGACACCATGCATAGGTCCAATACTCGCGGCGATAATTGCCATGGCCGCTGTTCAGGAGACAGTCATGCAGGGGATTACCCTTCTGGCATTCTATTCTCTGGGCCTCGGATTGCCATTCTTCATATCGGGAATACTCGTGGACCTGCTCCTCAAGAGCCTCAGGGCCATAAGAAAGTACTTCCGCCTCATAGAAATCATAGCAGGCGTTATGCTTATACTCATAGGCATACTTATTTACACGGACTTGCTACAACAACTGGCATACCTGCTTCCGGATCTGGGGCTGGAGTATTGATGTTTCAGGAGCTCATACTGCCATTTGCCACCGTGCTGTCCGCTTTCGGAGGGGATTTCGAGATATTCGTCGGAACGGAAGGGGCCGTGGCCATATACAGCACATCCATGGACAGGGTCGTATGGTCCCATCCATCCCCCGACAGAGTGGAGCATGTGGTATACTACGGAGGAAACATCTACTTTTACAGCAATGGAACCATCTATTCGATTTCCAGAAGTGCAGGACCCCTGGACCCTCCCCTCGTCCTGAAAGACATGCCCCCTCCCCTTCGAATGGGAGTATCCACAGATGGTCTCATTGCCCTCGATTACGGGGGAAGGATAAGGTACATGGACCCCGCCGGATTCGAAAGGGATAATCACCACGGAGAAATAACATGGGGAAGTTCCTACAGGGATGGCTCCATCGAAAGGTATCCCCAGATTAAGAACCTTTACCTGTACCACCCCCACCTGGGAAAGGTCACCCCCCTATTCCTCCTCCCGTACAGGGACAGATGGCTGGTGGGAACCGACGGGCTGGGGCTCCTCATCTTCAGCTCCGGGAGCCTGTTTCCCCACGACACTGTTATGGCAGGCACCCTCAACGGAAGATACACCACGATCACATTCATGGATGGAAAGCTCTTCATTGGAGGTGATAGGGGCATAGACATATACGAATCGGGAAGATTCACCTCCATGGCCCTGAGCAGATGCAACGGAGATGTGAAGGAAATCTTTTCCATGGGAGGCGAATACTATGCGGCCGCCTGCGGAAGGATATACAGATTCACCCCCGATGGCAGGAGCCTGGACCTGACCGGAAACATAGGATACGACCGCATCGTTTCCCTCCACGGCCGGAGCTTCATCCTCTACAGAGGGGAACTGTACGAATTCACCGGAAGAGCGATAAGAAGACTCCTTCAGAGATGGGTTTACGATGTGGCCTACTGGAGGGGAAGATTTTACGCAATAACCGACAGGGGTATCGTATCCCCCGGGGACACTTCAATCATAGAGCTGGAGAGGAAGAGCTGGCTGGACAGGAATATACGCGCCACCTCGGATGGGAAAGTCATTGCAATATGCACCAGATTCGGGGTCATGCTCTTCGACGAGAAGTGGACCTTCTTCGAGCAGGGTATGGGAAACATTTACCAGTGCGAAAAGGTAAATGACGAGGTATTTTCCATCTCCTCTTCGGGAGTGTGGGTTCTCCATACTGGAGAGGGCAGATGGGAGAGGATACTGCCGCGGATCGAAGAAATCAGAAGAATGGCTCATGGTAATGGGACCTATTATTTTATGACCCCACGGTTTATACTGGGGGGAACGAATTTCCGATAAAAGAACTGTATAATTTGGGTATGGCAGAGACAGAAAGGCAAAATTCCAGGGTGAAAAGAGAAGACATCATCGAGGTTTTAAAGACCATCTACGACCCGGAGATACCCCTCAACATATACGACCTGGGCCTTATCTACGGTATAGAGATTTCGGATGACGGAAAGATACACATACTCATGACCCTCACTGCACCGGGATGTCCGATAGCCGACAGCCTGATTTACGAAATCAAGGACAAATTGATGCAGCTGGAGGGAGTAAGGGATGTGGAGGTGGAGCTCACATTCGATCCCCCATGGACCCTCGAGAGGATAACGGACGAGGGCAAAGAAATTCTGAGAACTTTCGGGTTCAACATTTAACCCTCAGAAGAAGAACAGGTATCCGGCCACTGCAACAGCCATCAGCAGGAATAGTATAATCAGTCCCACCATCAGCTTCTTCCATCCACCGGTGGATGCCTCCACCTCCTCGAATTCGAACTCCGCTTCCTCCTCATTCTCATCTATGGGTATGAACTGGGTAATCTTCATTCCGGCCACTTCCTCCTCCGACACCACACCTCCCCTCGTCGCATATCCGCCTTCGGGGATTTCGATCTCCTGCACCCCATAGCTCTCATCCTCTATTATTCCAGTGTTCAGGATGGCCCTTATGAACTCGGAGGCACTCTGATACCTCTCGGATGGAATCTTGTCTATGGCTTTCATGACGATTTCATCCACCTGCGGAGGAATCCGGGGGTTGAAGTGGGATGGAGGGGGAGCCTCTCCGGAAAAAACCTTTTTCTGAAGGACCCAGATGCTTTCGTTCTTCTCCTGCTTCGGATCCTTCGACTTCTTCTTTATATAGGCCAGGTCCTTTTCATCGAGGTAGTAGGGGGTCTTCCCCGTGAGCATCTCGTACAGGATAACCCCCACGGAATAAATATCGCTCCTGTGGTCCCACCTGCCCCTGAACTGCTCCGGAGCCATGTACTCTGGAGTCCCGGGAATCCTCTTCTCCTTCCTTGCAGAACCCATAACTATATCTGCTATGCCGAAGTCCAGAAGATAGATCCTTCCATCCGTGGATAGCATCACATTGCTTGGCTTTATATCCCTGTGAACGATGCCCTTCCTGTGGGCATAATCCAGAGCCTTGAGGATCTCCACGGCTATCTTAAGGGCCTCATTAATGGGTAGCTTTCCCCTCTCCCGTATATACACATCGAGAGTAATACCGTTGACATAGTACATTACTATGTAAAACCGGCCCTTGTGCTCTCCGAAATCGTAAACCTTAACGATATTGGGATGATCCAGCTCCTGAGCCACCATCTGGGCCTCTTTGTAGAACATGGTGCGGGCTTCCTCATCCAGGGTCATGTCCCCCTTCAGCACCTTGAGGGCCACTTTTCTTCTGAGGGTTATCTGCTCCGCCTCGTAAACATCGGCCATACCGCCGGATGCTATTTTCTTCCTTATCCTGTACTTCCCCCCGACGATTTCCCCTATGTTAATCTCGGGAAGCTTGACCTTCTCCCCGTTTTCTGCATTCCCTTCAGCCCTATATTGCCTGTCCATGTTCTCTTCCATCATATCACCTCCAGAAGAGCTTTCACTTTGTCTATGAGGCCAGCCTCGCTCTTAAGAATCTCCACAACCACCACTGTTATATTATCCTCTCCGCCCCTGCTATTTGCCAGCTCAATTATGAGATCCACCGCATCCTTTGGACTGTGCTTGCGGATGATTTCCTTCAATTCGTCATTCGTAAAGTATATGTAGGCCCCGTCGCTTGCCAGAAGAAACTTGTCTCCGTCCACCACGAGGCCCGTATAGAGTCTGGGAATTACGATCTCCTTGTATCCAAGAGCTTTTGTAAGAACATGTTTGGACGGATGGGTCTCGGCATCCTCCGGGGATAGGGCTCCCCTCCTGACCAGTGCCATCGCCTGGGTATCGTCCTCTGTAATCTGACGGAAGAATCTGCCGTACCGGAGCAGATACGCCCTGGTATCACCCACATGAACGATATAGTACTTCTTTCCATAGATGAACAGGGCGGTAAAAGTGGTCATGGCCCCATAGTACTCCTCACTGGTACTCACCCTGTAGGTGCTCTTACTGGCTTCTATGAATGCCTTCTGAAGAATCTCCACCGGGTCCTTTACTTTTCCGTAGAGCCCCTTCACAGTCTCCACGAAGGTCTGTGTGGCTTCGTAGCTGGCTTTATCTCCCGACATCCGTCCACCCAGACCATCGGCCACGACGAAAAGGCCGATACTCGGATCGATTGCGAAGAAATCTTCATTCTTGGGGCGCTTACGCCCTATATCCGTATTTCCAAAAGCCCTTCCCCGTCCCTTCGACTTCACCGGCTACCTTCCCTTCAGGAGGCAAACCAGCCCTTCATCGCCTCCTCTAACAGGGATGCATAGCGGGAGAGAATGGCTGTCACGATTCCGAGAGTGGCCTTTTCCCTCGAGACTATGAGGTGCAGGTAGAATTCCCCATTGCTGACGGGTCTGGTAAGTACTATGTGGTTCTCGCTTATTCCTATCAGGGTCGAAAGGGACGCGGAGGAAAGGGCCTCTAAAGCCCTCATCTGGTATCTCGTCGCCTCCATGCTGTACGCAGCAGAAACCTGAAGATCGATGTCCTCAGCCGCCCTGGTCTCGACGACGGTCAGTCCCTCCTTTCCTTCCACTATCGCCCCCCCGAGGAATCCAGGCACCTCATCCTTCAGGTTCTCGAGAAGTTCCTTCAGCTTCTCCATTATTCCACCTCCTTTAGTAATTCAAAAATTCTCTTCAAAACCCTCGAATACTCGACTCGTGCGAGTGAGATGGAAACATTTACGAGGGCCAGAAGGACAAGGAAACCATCCTTTAATTCGAAAAAGAGCAATCTGTCGCTCTCGAGCTCTATATAACCCGATGTTACCCCTCCCGTGGAAATCAACCCCCTGGCCAGGGGATAGTACAGTCCCAGACCATAAAGGAGGTTCTCCTCTACATCGTAAACCTCTATGGCCTCCATACGGTCATCGGATGAGAGTATCTCGCCGATAATCTCCGCGATGGGCTCTGCAAGGGGCTTCATACGGGGGCCTTCTGCATCTGCGGGAACCTCGGCCTTCTGCTCCTCTGCTGAAGCCACCTGCTCCTGTTCCTCCTCCTGAATTATACCCGCAAAGATAGAACCACCGAAATCATAGGATTCCTCTGTCTCACTCTCCATGCTCAATCCGGTCGACTCCTCATCTATCTGGGCGAATATCTCCAGCATGAGGTTGTTGAAGGGGATGTCTATAGTTTTCTTTGGAGGCTTTACTCCCTTGTCCACGGAAAAGGTACCGCCTTCGAGGGAAAATATAACCTTCAGGGCATCCAGCCCCTCCAGGTCCCCAAATCTGGCATGCACTATCTCCCCATCCTGCATGTATATTCTTCCCGGCCCGGCTGTGGAAGATATGTTTATGACCGCATTGGCCTTTTCCACATTGAGGATATTCAACATATCCGTGATGCTCAGCTCCTTCACCACCCCCCTGAATCCCCCTTTCTCCAGCTTCCGCAGGAGCTGGAGCAGATAATCTATATCGAAGGGCTTCTCTATGTACTCCACAGCCCCCCTTTCTATTGCGAGTCTCTCCAGCTCGTCTGATCCGCGGGCAGTCATCACTATTACCCTTATATCCCTGTTCCTCTTCTTGGCCTCCTCTATGAGGTCCAGACCGGAGAGCTCATCCATCTTGACATCCGTTATCAGTATATCGGCGGGCTCTGTGGACATAATTTCGATGGCCTTCCTGGGGCTCGTCTCGGTAATGACATCATAACCATGACGCTTCAGATACCTGGACAGCCCCAGGAGGATATCCTTCTCATCATCCACTATAAGGACCCTCTTCATTCGTAAGGCCTCCCTTTGAAATAAAGGGTGAAGGTCGTGCCCTTACCGGGCTCGCTGTCCACTTCCACTATGCCCTCGTTATCCTTTACAAGTTTATGGACAACATAGAGCCCCAATCCGGTCCCCTCTTCCTTTGTTGTGTAAAAGGGATAGAAGATCCTGTCCTGCTTATCCTTCGGTATCCCTACTCCGGAATCCACTACCTTTATATAGGCATACTTCCTGGTTGCGTCTGCAAACACGCTGGACATTCCCGTTTCGATTTGAATTTTACACCCATCCACCCCCCTGCATGCATCTATTGCGTTCAGCACCAGATTTATCAGAATCTGCTGAAGGTCCTTGGGATCCACGAATACTTCCACATCCTCCTTCTCGATATACTCTATCGAAACCCCCTCTCTGCTCGCCTGAGCCTCCAGTATGTTTATCACCTCCTCTATGACCTCCTTCGCCCGTATGTACCGGGGTCTGGAGGTGGAAGGCTTGCTGTAGAAGAGGAGCTTTGAAATCAAATCGTTAACCCTGTCCACCTGTCTGGAAATCCTCTGGGCCATTAACCTCTTCTCCCCATCCAGATCCTGAGCAAGGGTCTGGGCGAGTATCTTGACGCTCGCGAGGGGGTTTTTGATTTCATGGGCGAGGGCGGCGGCCATTATGCCCACCGAAGTAAGCCTGTCCACAAGGGACATGAGCTCCTGCATGCGCTTTTCGTTCGTTATATCGCGAAAGAGCACTATATAACCTTCCACATTGCGGGAAAAGGGCTTCATGTGAACCAGGAAGAACCTGTCCCCCACCTGTATCTCCACAGGGTCCCTGAAACCCCTGGTCTCATCCACCCTGGACAGGGCCTCCTCCATGAGCTTATCGATATCGCCAATCTCCCGTGCATATCTGTTCCTGTAGATGATGGAATTATTCCTGGAATCGTAAAGGACCACACCGTAGTCTATGGAATTGATGATCTCCTCGGCCAGACCGCTCTTTCTCTCCGGCTTCAGGGAAACATAGAACCCCTTCTCCACGGGTACAACCCGCATGTAGAAGGTCTTCGACTCCCCCTCCACGGTTTTCACCGGGACCCTGAGGCTCAGGGGCTGAAGATTCTTCCTGCTGTTTTCGAGAAGACTCCTGACCACCCGGGCATAGCCCGAGGGAAATATGGAGAGGAAGTCCTCCTCCTTTCCGAAATATCTCGATGCTTTAGTATTCCTGTCCACTATGCGAAACCGATTGTCCACCTCCAGAAGCAGATCACTGCTGAGGTCCAGCAATCTGCCTATAGAAACAACGCTCATCCTGCCTGTGCCTTCTTTACTATCTTATTCATCACCTGCTTTACGACACCATCCAGGGTCTGAAAGACCCCCTTTCCTTCCTTTGCAATAGCCTCGAAGTAGGGGACACCCAAGTGATTGAGATCCGACTGAAGAGTGGGAATATCTAAGATGCTGGGAAGATCCCTCTTGTTGTACTGAATAACGAAAGCCAGCGTCTCTATGGGGGTTTTGAACTCCTTGAGGGTCTCCACCATCTCGTTCATGATCTTTATATTGGCCTCCCTCCTGTCCACGGCGGAATCCGCAACGAAGACCACACCATCCGTCCCCTTGAGTACAAGCTTCCGGGAAACCCTGTAGAACTCCTGCCCGGGAACGGTGTACAGGTGAAACTTCACCTTGAATCCACCGGGGGCCTTTACCTCCACCGGCAGAAAGTCAAAGTACATGGTCCTCTCGCCCTTCGTGTCCACCGTTACCATCTCTCCACGGAACTGGGGATTGAGTCTTCTGTAGATGTATTTCAGGTTGGTGGTCTTCCCGCTCAGGGCAGGCCCATAGTACACGATTTTGACATGTATCTCCTTCTTCCTCTGGTCTATAAGCATACAGACATCCCCCTCCCCCATTTACTCCTCATCTAACAGGTCGGTAAAGGATAATCCCTCCAGGAATGAGGTGTCTCCACCGAACAGCTCCTGAACATCGGATTCGGAAGCGGAAGCGGCCTGCTCCAGTTCGTCTATATTCTTCTTTATGAGCTTCGCGGCCTTCCTCACTTCCACAAGAAGGAGACCCAGAGATGCATCGGTCGTTATGGAAAGGGCCAGAAGGTAATCCTTGGATATCCTGTACAGGAGGAGCATCCTCTCCTTCCCCTTCACATACACCTCCGAGAGGGAACCCCCCTTCAGCTCGGAGAGAACCGTGTCTCCCAGCCCCACCAGGGCTGCCGATATGGCCCCGAAGTTCTCCTCATTTATCTCCCCTCCCAGCTCAGAGGCCATCACGATTCCCTCCATATTGGCCACAGCGGCCGCCCTTATCTGGGGGACCTTCTTTATGAGGTCCTGCAGTATGGCTTCTATCTTTTCCATGTTAACCCCCTTAATTTAAAAGAATATCCCCGCAATAGAGCCCATGTGGGCGCCGGGATAAAGGTTTTCCGAAATTACGACCTCCTCCACAGTCTCCACGAGCAGGTACGGTGCCTTCAGATTATCCACTATTCTGCGCTGCTCCTCCACATAATCTTCCACACTCAAAACCTTCCTGCGCACATAGCTTTCGAATATGAGGGCCCCGTTGATCTTATCCAGCCGGCCCATAGCCCTTCCCATCATCTTGTCCACCGCCTCGTGCATCTCCTCGGTGCTCGATTCCATCAACCAGATGGAATCCCCCTCGTTCAGGAAGGCATTGAGCCTTATACCCCTCTCTGATATGTTCATGGGCAGAACAGCCCTGAATATACCCGGCTTATTCTTGTCAGCAACGGCAAACTGAAACCTGTTCAAAATCCTCGCCGCCTTAACCGGGTCCCTCAAATCCTCCTCGCTATAGCCCTTTCTGGACAGCACATCCAGAAGGGTGTAGAATGCGGGGTCGTCATCCAGGGATATGATCATGTCCCCCCTTATTCCGGTAATCTTGAAGGGCCTGACCGGATGGAATCCATGGGCCTGATCTATGTAGAATTTGACATCCGATTCCAGCTTTATGAGTATGGCATGGTCCGTATAGGTCTTGCCGTTGTATAGAAAGGTCTGGTACTCCATCTTTTGAGGATCCCCTATGATTCCACCCACTATTCCATCGAAGCTGTCGGCGAATTCCACCAGAGCGTTGTATGTATTCTCACCGGCAAGGGGAATGGAATTCGGCGCAAAGAACACCAGGTAATTATATTCCCTGCCGCTCGATGTTTCAAGGAGTTTCCCCACAGCCTCCTGTATGGCCCTTCTGGAACCCAGGGAGAATCCCTTGGCAATCTCCACGCGGGCCCCCACCCTCCTGGAAAACAGCCCCACAGCAACACCCCTCTCGGAGCCTTCCGAATGCGAAGCCGCAAAATTGTTCACTATAAGAACAATGGGCGTATCTCCCACCACGCTCCCGACAGCCTCATATACCTTTCTGTAATCGTAATCCGGGGTAGTCACCACTACCGCAAGGGAGTATTCCTTATCCTGCAGGAGGGATGAAGCCGCATTGGCGGCATCGACGGCGGCGGCAAAGTTCTTCTCCGAGTTGGAAAAGCCGGCACCGAAGTACAAATATGTCCCCGCCATTAACTGCTTTTTCGAAAAAACTACCCTATCCTTAAACTTATCCATAACGGCTTCACAATTATAAAGGATTGAGGAGGGGCAAAGTCTTGAAAAACATCTACTATGTGGGAGGTGTTGTGAGGGACAGGATATTAGGTGTTCCCACAGAGGATGTGGACATGGTCTTCGTGCCCGAAGAAGATGTGGAAAAGAGCATAAGGGATGTCATAAACTTCATGCAATCGAGGGGATATACCCTGAGAATGCGCACCCGCTTCAATACCCTGAAATTCGAGAAGGGGGGAAAGGTTGTTGATGTGGCAATGGCGAGGAGGGAAAAGTACACCCGCCCCGCAGTCCTCCCCGCGGTGGAGCCGGTATTCGACATACGGGAGGACCTGGCCCGCAGGGATTTCACCATAAACGCCATGGCCATGGATATGGAGGGGCGGATAATAGACCCGTTTCACGGAAGGGAACATCTGAGGAGGAGGGTTCTCGTGCCCATCTCCAGCTTCGTGGATGACCCAACGAGAATATTCAGGGGAATCCGATATGCCAGACGCCTCGGCATGAGATATTCAAGGAGGTTCCTCCAGCAGACTGCCCGGGGAAAGCGCTACATTCCCGACCTGTCGTTCTCCAGGATAAAGAACGAACTCGAACGCATAACCACGGAAAAGAACCGGCTGTACATGTGGAGGGACATACTGCACTGGAGACTGCTGGGGGAAGGCTCTTTTCCTTCCCGTCTTGGAGAAATCGAGCGCCTCATCCCCCGCACAAAGGAGATGTGGATCCTCTTCTTCACGGCTATGGGACTGAGCTTTCATAAAATGAAGGATATAACGCGCAGGGAAAAGCAATTCCTTCAGGCAATACCCCTGGCGCAGGAGAAGAACCCCATGAAAATACACAGATTCCTCTACAGCAGGGACATTTTCGTGTCCCTCATGCTGTATGCGAGAACGGGCAGAAGATT
>Ga0256833_1000568_pt1 | contig 28487 bp, 29 predicted proteins | sample 356284metaG_FD_190535 | JGI IMG/M metagenome (GOLD analysis project Ga0256833, IMG submission 190535) | Hydrothermal vent microbial communities from Mid Atlantic Ridge, Atlantic Ocean - 356-284 | ecosystem: Environmental > Aquatic > Marine > Hydrothermal vents | place: Atlantic Ocean: Mid... | reverse complement strand
AAAAGATTTTAATAGGTGCTTTACTTATTTTTCTTAAACAACAACTAACAAATTATAGAGTATAATACAAGCAAATTTTAAATATAAATGGTGATGTATCATGAAAAAACTAATTGTCATTGCTTTGCTGGGTACTTTGTCCCTTTTAACGGCAATGCAAATGCAAACCGTTCAGACAAAAAAAATTGTTGTCGGTACGTTTGATAATAGCGATACACTCAATCGTGCCAAACAAACTCTTGCACAAAACAGCGTCTTGCAACGTATTCAACAACAGAATAATTTTTTAATGACAACCCGCACCAATGCCGGTCGCACTACCTTAATATTGGAAAAGTTCAAAACCCTGCGAATGGCACTCAATGCCTTTGTCGCTGTCAGCAAACACTATCCCAAAGCCTATTTGCTTGACGACAGCTACCGCGTTGCCGTAGAAACACCTCAACCCGTTGTAAAACCACCGCACTCTGAAGCGCCCATTGTAACATCAAAAAATGTTGCCGAACCACTAATACCGACCATTACGGAAACCGTTGTTACTGCCGTAGCTACCGCAGAAACTAAAGAGCTTCCGGAACCGGTTCCCGAAGTGCTGCCGCACACAACAACGAGTGAGTCCAATGCCACTGAAACAGATGATGAACCGCTTATTATTGTTGTAACAGAAGCCGGAAGCGAAGCCGAACGTCGTGCCATTGAGAGGGCGCTTAAGAAAAAAAGTGCTCCGCAGCCAAAAGAGGACGAAGAAGAGGTCGTCATCACCGAAATCGAAGAGATTCCTTTAGAGGAACCTAATACCACCGTAACCGCTGCCGTAACGGAAGAGATAACCCAAACGGACAATACTACAGTTACTGCAAGCACTGCTGTTGATGATCGGTATAAACGCAAACAACACCAAAAAGAGGAGTCATTTCTCTCAACGTCAACAATCATCTATATTTTGATTGCGGTGGTCTGTCTGTTGTTGCTGCTGTTGTGGCGACGTTCCCGGGATGTCGATATCCATAAAATATTAGGAGAACAACACCGACACTAAAACCTACTTCCAGAGGATTCATACTCCGTAGCAGTTAAAGTGTCTGGGGAAGATAAAAAACATCAATCTCTCAAAAGCTTTAACACACTACAATACTCCAAATTGATTTGAGGATCATCACATATGCGCTATATTGTACTCCTTTTTATTATGATGCTGACACTTCATGCACAATGCCACTACAGCATTGATGCGACACTGATGCCCAAACAGCACAAACTCGTAGCCGAAGTCAATATTACCGATATTAATGTCTCACAGATACACAATCTTGAGAGCTTTCCGATGACACCATCGGAAACGTCAACACAACAAGTGCATTTTGCTTATGAAAAAGAGTTTCAAGATCATCTTGGAGAAGATTTTATTTTCCTGGGAAATAACTGGCTGCCGCAAAGCAACACACTGTGTACCTACACATTACATGTAACGCTTCCGGAAGGCTTTACTGCTGTCAGCGAGAGTGACACCATTAAAACATTTAAAAAGAACGACACGGTACACTACACCTTTTCAATGCCAAAACCCATTGACCGCATTAACCTTATTGCTTCAAAAGAGTTTGTCGTCAATACGCACGTCCACCACGACATTACGATTGCAACCTATCTCTTTAAAAAGCATGCTCATCTCTCGACAACCTATATTGACAAGGTTATCCATTACATTACCCTGTACGAAAAGATGCTGGGTCCCTTTCCATATAAACGCTTTAGTGTTGTTGAAAACACCTTTCAAACAGGCTATTCCATGCCGACATTCACTCTTATCGGTGATAAAATCATTGACAAACCCTTTCTGCTTGATGTCTCTTTAGGGCATGAAATTGTCCATCAGTGGTTTGGCAACAGTCTTTTTAATGACGTGAGTACAGGCAATTGGGTTGAAGGTCTCAGTACCTATTTGGCAGACCACTACTATAAAGAACAAGATGCTAAAGGTTGGGCGTACCGTAAGAAACTCTTAGAAGACTTTGAAGCGTACGTCAACCTCGACAATCTAACCGCTCTTGCTGATTTTAGGCAGCGTACCGACAGAGCCTCCATGGCAATCGGTTACGGTAAAGGTGCGTTTGCATTTCATACACTTCGGCGTTATCTGGCTGATGACGCCCTCTTTTTCGATACGCTTAAAGCTTTTTATCACGCCTATCGGTTTCAATATGCTACATATGGCGATATTGCCGACTTTTTTACACATTATACCCATAAAGATTGTAACGATCTGATTCACAATATGTTTGAGCATTCTGATATTATTCACTTTAACCCTTCAAAGATAGATTTGGGATATGAAAACGGCCACTATCAACTTCATTTAAGCATCCCCCATGACAAAAACAAATATCATGGCTATCAAGCTCCGTTTCTCGTAAAGACTACTGCAGGAACAGAACATTTTTTAGTCGATATTAATGGTGATACCAATGTCACATTACCGCTTAAACACCGACCCGTAGAACTTATTTTTGATAAAGACTATGACCTGTTTCGAACCCTCAGTGCTATGGAGCGCACTCCGAATATTACCACACTCCTTGCCGACACCCATCTGCTGGTTGTCACGCATAACGATCATATTTTTGAAAATATTCGCAGCGTCTTTACCGGTGCTGTACATGTATATCCGCAGGACTTGACCTTTCTTCAAATGCAGCAAAACAATATTTTATTCTTGTCTGATGCCAAAACATTAGCACAAAAATCCATACCAAACCTGTATCGGGTCACGGAGGGCTTCGTATTTCAAGTAGAGCGTAATCCATGGAGCCCTCGGCATGTTGTTGCCTACAGCGCTGCATCAAGTCCCCAAGAAGCTCTAAAAGCAGCAGGAAAAATCCCTCATTACGGGCAATACTCTTTCGTGCTGTTTCAACAAGGAGTTCTTAAAGAGAAATCGATTCTACCGACACAACGTGGTAAAATCTTCTCTCTGAGCAAAGAAAAACAGGTAGTCAGTGTTCCTAAAAATCAAAAATTCAGTGCCATGTTGCAAGCTGTTTCCGATAAAAAAGTACTCTTCATCGGTGAAGCACATACCACCTATGTCCATCATATCAATCAACTGGAAATCATTAAAGCGCTTCATCAACAGGGAAAAAAGGTTGCCATCGGCATGGAGATGTTTCAACGCAAGTTTCAACCTGTTCTGGATGCGTATATTGCTAAAAAAATTGATGAAAAAACGTTTCTTAGACGCAGTGAATATTTCATACGCTGGAAGTATAACTACAATCTTTATAAACCCATTATCGACTATGCAAGAGAGAATAACATCCCTATAGTTGCGCTAAATCTTGAAAAAGAGATTGTGAAAGAAGTAACAAAACACGGTTTTTACGCACTGAGTGACGATGAAAAAATGATGCTGCCGCAAACCCTTGATTTTACCAACAGGGCTTACAGAAATCATCTCAACGCCATTTTCAGCGCCAGCGAACACATGCAGGCAATGCATGATAAAAACAATACTGCCCCCAATAATGACTTTCTCTATCAATCTCAAATTCTTTGGGAAGAGACGATGGCAGAGACCGCATCTAACTACATTCAGACCCATAATCCTGATGTATTTATTGTGCTTGCGGGTGTGGGACATATGATTAATCATCACGGTATTCCCGAGCGTCTTCACCGACGGCTCAATCTGCCGTATAGTATTATTGTGCAAGATATGCCTACGGTTGAAAACAGTGCCGACTTTATTCTCTACACCAATACCATGCAAGTCAAAGAACCGCTTAAACTCGGTGTGATGCTCGACACGGCGAAGCGCCTAAAGGTGCTTAGTGTTCTTCCACACTCGCTCGCATCAACACTTGGGATTCAAAAAAATGATATTCTTCTTGCACTTGACAATCAAGAGATACCAAAAATTGAGACGTTAAAATTTTTACTCTTTTTTAAAAAGAGTAACGACCCCATCAGTGTGACACTCAAGCGGGGCAACAGAATTTTGACGATTCGCAGTGCGCCCGATACAAAAAAAATGTAATGTGACGATATAATCGCAACATTACATTTACAGGGCTTAATTATGAATATTTCTTCTCATGTTACCAATACCCGACTCTCTCACACCATGACACAAACGGTAGCCACCCGCAATAACAATACAGACACTTCCGGCATACTCGTGTCAATGCAAGAGCAGTCACTCACTTACACAAAAAATTCTGTTGAATTTCAAAGCGCGTTGCTCGATGATACTGTTCAAAAAAACCATGAAGCCTTCCAATCCTTTTTAAGTGACATCGGCTATAACGGTCAGTCACTTGCGGAACTGAGTCAACGTGATGCTGCCGCACTTGTCAGTGATGAAGGCTTTTTTGGTATGTCTCAAACGGCAGAGCGCATTGCAAACTTTGTTATTGCGGGTGCCGGCGGTGATGAAAGCATGTTACGCTCAGGTCGCGAAGGTATGTTGCAAGGTTTTAAAGAGGCCGAAGCGTTATGGGGTGGTGAACTTCCAAAAATCAGTCAACAAACCATGGAACTCGCTACCAAAATGGTAGATGATGCAATGCACGGTTTGGGATATTCTATTGTGAATGAAGCCGTCTAATGCAGTATCTGTTACAAGATGAATACATTGAACTGTATAAACTCATTAAAGTACTCGATCTTGTCGACAGCGGCGCAGAAGCCAAACGCATTATTTCGCAGGGACATGTTCGTAGAAACGGTGCGATAGAGTTACGAAAACGGGCTAAAATCCGTGCTGGTGAACGTATTGAAATTGCCGATATTATTATTAAGGTTGTTGCTTCCCGTTAACCTTTAGAATGTTATAGTTCTTTAAATTTAATTCAGGAGTAACAATGTTACATAAAATACTATTGAATAGCCTACTCTTTTTTGGACTCTCCGGTGCTTCGCTTTTAGCCATGGACCTTGGCAAGGTTGCTTCCATGCTTCCGGGGAAAGAACCCTCCGCAGCCCAAAGCGTTGCCAAAGCGGTAGGCGGTAACGATCTTACCGGTATGCTGGTCAGTCAGCTTGGTGTCACAGAGAAGCAAGCAGCCGGAGGAGCAGGCAGTATTTTACAATATGCCAAAGAGTCGCTCTCACCTAACGACTTCTCCAAAGTCGCGTCTTCAGTACCCGGAATTGACTCGCTCTTAAGTGCCGTTCCCGGTACCGGTGGTGGTCTTGGCAGTGTAGCCGGCGCTCTGGGCGGGGGCTCATTAGGAGGTATGGCTGCCGTTGCATCGCAATTTTCATCACTTGGGCTCAATGCCGGAATGGTCAAGCAGTTTACCCCAATCATTCTTGATTACGTCAAAGGAACCGGAGGCAGTGATGTAATGAAGCTGCTTGCCGGAATTTTTTAAGCCGCTTATCTTGAACAATTTACATGTAAATCATGAATTTACATGTAAATAAACCGCTGCACTCATATCTTCGAATACATAATCAATTTTTAATACGCTTTTGTATATAATATATCTTTTAAATTAAGGAATTAACATCGTAATGAAAAATAAAAAATATATAGTGATGGGCTTCGTCAGTGTTGTCGCAGTGATGAGCTTGGCATTTTCAACAACACTGTTGGCAAAAAGTGAAGTGACACCGGAAGAAGCACAGGCCTCACGACTTGAAGCTCTGGCAAAATTCACCAAAGTACTCAGCATTGTAGAGCGTTACAATGTCGATAATTTGACTATTGAAGAGCTGATGGAGAAATCGCTTCAAGGGCTCATGAGCAATCTTGATGCCCACTCTACCTACCTCAATAAAAAGCATTATGAAAACTTAAAAGTACAGACAAACGGTGAGTTTGGCGGCTTAGGTATTACCGTCGGTATGAAAGACGGTGCGCTCACCGTCATTGCCCCGCTAGAAGACACTCCGGCAGATCGTGCCGGTTTGAAAGCCGGTGATATTATTTTAAAAATCAATGACGACTCAACCCTCAACATGACCATTGATGAAGCGGTAAGTATTATGCGCGGTGAAGTCGGTACACCGATTGACATCACAATTGTTCGAAAAGATGAACCCAAACCGCTTGAAGTTCATATTGTTCGTGATGTTATTAAAATTCAATCCGTCTACTCCAAGCAGATTTTTGACAATATTCTCTATCTGCGTGTCACCAGTTTTGATAAAAAAGTAGTCGGTGATGTCAAAAAAGAGATTAAAAAACATATGGATCGCGACAAAGGCATTATTCTTGACCTGCGTAACAATCCTGGCGGTTTGCTTGATCAGGCAGTCGGCTTGGTCGACCTTTTTGTCGATACGGGAGAAATTGTTTCTCAAAAAGGGCGTGATGCAGCAGAAGAGCGTAGCTATGAAGCCAAAGCTTCCGCTACCGTCACCCATGCGCCTCTCGTCGTCTTAGTCAACGGCGGCAGTGCCAGTGCTTCGGAGATTGTCAGCGGTGCGCTTCAGGATTTAAAACGTGCCGTCATCATCGGAGAAAAAACATTCGGCAAAGGGAGCGTTCAAGTTATCTTGCCCATCAATGATGATGAAGCTGTCAAACTGACGGTAGCACGCTACTACCTCCCCAGCGGCCGTACCATTCAAGCCGTAGGCATTACCCCGGATATTGAAGTACTTCCGGGTGAAGTCACCACACGGGAAAACAAATATGCTCTCAAAGAAGCTGATCTTAAAAAACACCTTGAGAGTGAACTTAAAAAAACCAATGAGACCAATACATCTGACACTTCGCTCCAAGATGCTTTTGAAGAGAGTAAGAAAAAGATCATTACTCCGGAGATGCTTACAAAAGACATTCAACTGAAAGAAGCTGTTGATATTATTAAAGCCCTTATTATAATGAAAGGAAAATAGAACTATGGAAAAACGCGAACTGCTCTATGAAGGCAAAGCTAAAAAACTGTTTACTACCGATGACAGTAATCTTCTTATTTCAGAGTTCAAAGATGATTTAACAGCCTTTAACGGTGCTAAAAAATCCAGTGAAACCGGTAAGGGCGCTCTGAACAATAAGATCTCCACCGAACTCTTTAAGCTTCTTGAGTCTCAAGGTGTCCCCACCCATTTTGTCGCCATGCTCGATGACAATCATATGCTCCATAAACGCGTTGACGTCATTCTCATCGAAGTTATTGTTAGAAATATTGCCACAGGAAGCCTCAGCAAGAACCTCGGTATTCCCGATGGGAAAGTACTCCCCTTTACCCTGGTGGAGTTTGATTACAAAAATGACGAACTGGGCGACCCGAAACTCAATGATCAACACTGCCTTATTTTAGAGCTTGTCGAGAGTACCCAAGAGCTTGATCAGCTCCGTGCCATGGCACGACAAATCAACGATATCTTACGTCCTTTTTTTAAAGAAAAAGGGCTGAATCTGGTTGATTTTAAACTGGAATTCGGTAAAGATGCCGACGGTAATATTATCTTAGCCGATGAGATCAGTCCCGACAACTGCCGCTTTTGGGATATTGAAACCGGAGAAAAGATGGATAAAGATCGCTTTCGCCAAGGCATGGGTGGGCTAAAGGTTGCTTATGAAGAGGTACTACATCGTATATTGGGGGAACACAGCTAAATGAAAGCTATTGTCAACATATCACTCAAAGCCGGCGTTCTCGACTCTCAAGGCAAAGCGGTTCACCATGCACTTGATGCCTTAAACTTTGACGGTGTTACCGATGTGCGCGTTGGAAAGCAAATTGTGTTACAACTAGATGAAACTGATGCCGCCAAAGCCAAAGAGTCTGTCATGCAGATGTGTGAGGCACTCTTGGCCAATACGGTGATTGAAGATTATGAGATTGAGCTTATTTCATGAAAGTAGGTATTCTCCAGTTTCCCGGTACTAACTGTGAATACGACACACAGTATGCCTTTACGATGCTGGGCTGCTCGACTGAAATCATCTGGCATCAAGAGACCTCTATCTCTCCGACTGTTGACCTTCTGGTCATTGCCGGCGGTTTTAGCTACGGTGACTACCTTCGCAGCGGTGCCATTGCACGTTTTAGCCCTGTTATGCAAGCCGTTCAGGAATATGCTGCTTCGGGTAAAAACATATTGGGAATTTGTAACGGTTTTCAGGTGCTAACCGAGTCGCATCTGCTTCCCGGAGCACTCAAACGTAACGAATCGCTGCATTTCATTTCACAACATCACCATCTTAAAGTAGCCTCTACCGACAATACATTTTTACAAAAGATGCAAAAAGATGCCATTGTTAATATTCCCATTGCACATCATGACGGCAACTTTTACATTGATCCCCAATCCCTTCAGGAGCTCTACGACAACGACCAAATTCTCCTTCACTATTGTGATGAGAACGGTGAGCTTCTCAATCCAAACGGTTCTGTTGACAGCATTGCCGGTATTTGCAATAAAGAGAAAACCGTTTTTGGCCTGATGCCCCATCCTGAACGGGCTATGGAGCGTATTTTAGGTTCCAGTGACGGACGTATGATGCTTGAGGGATTTATAACAACCTAATGAAACTACCGGTTCTATTCGTTCTATTATTCTACACACTGGTTGCAGCGGCCTCAGAAAAAGTACTCTATATAAGCTATGAAAACCCTCCTGGGCGTGTTATTCAAGGAGAGTACTTTCCTGTTACCCTCAAAGTACTCTCTACCATAGGTAATTACGACAAACTCCGCTACAGCTTTCAAGGGGCCAAAGGCGTTCGCCTTTTAATCAAAGAGCCGTATCGTGTCAAACGCGGCAACTACTATTATGATACATTCTATTTTACCGCCTCTGCCAACAATGCGCTAACCCCTCGAATTACCGCATCACTGGCATCACATCAGGCCGTGTTACATGCACTGCCGCTAACTGTGATTGTACTCAATCCCAGCGATGACTATGCCCATATTCTTGCCGAGACCTTTAGCGTTACAACATATAAAACCACCGTCTACGATCAGGAACATAATATTGTCGTCTTTAGTGCTAAAGCCACGCGTTGTAATTTAGCCGATTTCAAACTCTCTCACGCTCTCAAACAGGGATTTGAAAGTAAAAAATTTCGCGTTACGTCGTCATCCATGACCTACTATGCCATTATTCCTAAGCAAGATGACAATCTTATCTTTACCTATTTTAACCTTCAAAAACAACAGTTTGAAAAAATCATTATTCCCATTATTGTTGATGACGATCGTGTCTCGACACAAAGCGGGCTTACACCCGTAGAGAGTAAACATCAGCGCATTAAGCTTATTGCCGCTTCTACACTTTTGGTTATTGGTCTAGGATTGTTGCTTTACAAAAAAAATCTGTTCTTTCTACTTCTTATTGCAGCGCCGGCATATTACATCTACATCACCGCCATGCCGACTGAGTATGTCTGTATCAAAAAAGGCAGCCCCATACAGCTACTTCCAATGAACAACGGCACAATTTTTGAGACAACTTCTACACAGCTTACCCTTGAAGCACAAGGAGAAGTCGGTGACTTTACCAAAGTAGAACTAAAAAACAAACAAATCGGATGGGTAGCTCATGAGCATCGTTGCACGCCTTAAGTGGCTCTATGCCACGGTCATGATCTTTGTGGGCATGACGCTGATGATTCTGATTTTTCCTTTTGTTCCCAAACCCAAAGCACAAAAGTTTGCATCACGATTCATTCAGTTTTTTATCTTCTGTCCCATTAAAGTAAAAGGATCGATTGACCCTAACGTACAAATGTTTCTGCTCAACCATGAAAGCGATTTGGACATTGGAATTATGGAGAGTATTACGAGTAAAGATCTGGCGTGGGTTGCCAAAAAAGAACTGTTTGACGTGCCGTTTTATGGATTACTTCTGAAACTTCCCAAGGATATTGCCGTAGAACGCGAAAGTAAAACATCGTTAATCAAACTGCTTAAAGATGCTAAAGACCGGTTAGATCACGGACGGGTTATCACTATTTTTCCCGAGGGAACCCGATCGCACAGCGGTACCATGCGAGCGTTTAAACCCGGTGCTAAAATGATTGCCGATAAAAACCGTCTCATTGTTCAACCTGTTGTTTTGATTAGGACATCGCATTACTATAATATTAAAACCAAACATTACAGTCCCGGAACCATTACGGCAGTCATTTTAGAAAGTTTTCAAGCGGACCGAACCGATAAAGAGTGGTTGAACAAACTGCGTGACACAATGCAAAAGGTATATAATGATGAGTTGGCAAACCATCCTTGCAATCGGTAGCGGCGGATTTATCGGTGCGGTATTGCGTGCCTATCTAAACGGTGTCATCTCACAACGAGTACCGCATGAGCTCCCTTTTGGTACGCTTGGCGTCAACTTAATCGGTAGTTTTATAATGGGCATACTTGTCGCTTACTTTATGTATACGACACTCTTTCCCTTACATGTAAAATCATTTCTCTCTACCGGTATATTAGGCGCGTTGACTACCTACTCTACCTTTGCTATTGAGAGTGTATTGTTGCTTCAAGGAGGACACTATATGTTAGCCGGTATCAATGTGGCACTCAATGTTTTTGGAACGATTTTAGTGGCAGGCGGCGGGTTTGTCATGGCATCATCACTGCTGAAATAGGTCTATAACGCAATCACCTCATCGGCACACCATCTTGCAATGTCCATCTCGTGCGTAATTAGAAGCATCCCTGTTTGCGGCAGATACTTTAGCAACATCTTCATGACATCCAATTGAATCACATTATCAAGAGCTGACGTCGGTTCATCCAACAGCAGCAGATCCGGATGCATCAGTAGCGCTCTTAAAATAGAACAGCGCTGTAACTGACCGCCGGAGAGTTCATGCGGAAGTTTTTCTAAAAGCGTTCTGTCAATATTAAGATCATTAAGATAATGATCGCACGCATCCAGTGAGGCGACATCTGAAATCTGATTACTCAGCGTATAGCTCGGGTGAAACGAGCTGTAAGGATCTTGAAAAACTTCAGAGGCTTTCAAAGCGAAAACAGTACCGCTAAAAGGTTTTAAATTGCCCAAAATCAGCTCAAAGAGCGTGCTCTTTCCAATGCCGCTTTTGCCGACAATGGCCTTGATTTCACCTTGGTGCAGCCGTAATGAAAAATCTTCAAAAAGCAGCCGTTCTTTAGAGAAGCCAAAGGTTATATGCTTGAGCTCTAAAACTGTTTTCAACGAATCTGACCGCTTCCGTAAATTTTAAATTTATAGGTGGTTAGCCCTTCAATACCCATTGGACCGCGCGCATGAAGTTTATTGGTACTAATGCCAACCTCCGCACCGAAACCAAAGGCACCGCCGTCAGTAAAACGCGTTGACGCATTCACATAGACTGCCGCCGCATCAATACTGTTTAAAAAAAGCTCTGCCGTCGTAATATTTTCAGTGACAATAGCCTCCGAATGCCCTGAACCAAAACGGACAATATGCTCAATAGCTCCTTCAACACCTTCAACAACGCGAATGTTTAAGATATTGGCTAAATACTCTGTATCAAAATCAACATCGGTAACATCACCCACATCAATAATACTTTGAGTCTGCACACACCCTTTAAGCTCCGTACCCTCGCTGTCAAAAGCCTTTTTGAGTCGGGGCAGAATTGCTGCGGCAATCGCCGTATCGACCAACAATGTCTCCATTGCATTACACACACCCGGACGCTGCACTTTGGCATTAACGGCAATGGCAATGGCCTCATCAATTTTGGCATCGCTGTCAATATACGTATGACACTGTCCTTTATCGTGTTTGACTACCGGTACCGTCGCATTCTCACTGACAAAACGAATGAGTCCTTCACCGCCGCGAGGCACAATAAGATCAACATACTTATCCATTGTAATGAGCTGTGCCACCCCCTCGCGCGAAGAGTCCGGCAGTAATGAAATCAGCGCTTCAGGCAGTCCGTGTTTCTTGAGAACCGAGCGTAATATTGATGCTATGATTTGATTGGAATGCTCCGCCTCTTTGCCTCCTTTTAACACGCAGACATTAGCGCTTTTAAAACAGAGTGCGGCCGTATCGGAGGTAACATTCGGACGCGATTCATAAATAATACCAATCACACCGATCGGTACAGAGACCTTTTCAATCTTCAGACCTACTTCGGTAATCCATCCGTCAAGCACCCGACCGACCGGCTCTTTGAGTGCAGCAATCTCTTCAATTGCCGTTGCCATGGCATCAATGCGTCCTTCATCCAAAAGGAGTCTATCTTTGAGTGCCACAGAGAGATTGTTGATGTCAGCACTGTGCATATCTCTGGCATTGGCTTCTATAATACTCATGGTGTTGGCACGCAGTGCTGCCGCCATCTCGTTGAGCAGTCTGTTTTTTTCCCGTCCGCTGAGTTGTGAAAGCATACGACTCGCTGTTTTCGCTTCTCGTAAAAATTGTTCCATTATTAGTTCCAATATTGTAGTATTGCAGTAATTATAACCAATAGATGTTTGATTGTTATGTAAGTGAGGTAGAAGAAGATGTAAAAGACTCGAAAGTCTTTTACATGTATTTCAGTAATAACTTATTCGATTTCAGCATCAATGACATCATCGTCATCTTTTTTCTTGCTCTCTTTGGCTGCTTGAGCACCGCCACCTTGTTCTTGCTTATACATTTGCTCTGCCATTTTGTGACTCGCTTCAGTCAGTACCTTTACCTTCTCTTCAATCTGCTCTTTGGTTGCACTGTCATCTTTTAGCACCTCTTTAAGATCATTCGCCGCTGCTTCAATTTTTGCTTTTTCATCAGCATCAATGTTATCACCGATTTCAGCGAGACTCTTCTCAGTCTGAACAACAAGAGCATCTGCCTGGTTACGTAAATCGACCATAGCACGGCGTTCTTCATCGGCCGCTTTATTCTTCTCAGCATCTTGTACCATCTGGTTAATCTCTTCTTCGCTCAGTCCTGAAGAACCTGAGATCTTAATCTCTTGTGATTTTCCCGTACCTTTATCGAGTGCCGATACCGTCAAAATACCGTTGGCATCAATATCAAACGTCACCTCAATTTGCGGCACACCCCGCGGTGCCGAAGGAATATTGGTTAACTCAAAGAGTCCGAGCGATTTATTGTCTTTGGCAAACTCACGCTCTCCTTGAACTACCGAAATCGAGACTGCCGGCTGATTGTCTTCTGCTGTTGAAAAAATTTGAGATTTTTTCACCGGAATGGTTGTCCCTTTTTCAATAATTTTTGTTGCCACACCGCCAAGTGTTTCAATGCCCAATGATAACGGTGTCACATCAAGAAGCAAGACATCTTTCACGTCACCGCGTAACACCCCGCCTTGAATCGCCGCACCTGCCGCCACAACTTCATCGGGATTAACACTTTTATTGAGTTCTTTCCCGCCAAAGTATTCTGAAACCATTTTTTGAACCAAAGGCACACGTGTTGAACCGCCGACCATAATAATCTCTTTAATATCGCTTTTCTCCAAGTCGGCATCTTTCATGGCTACTTTAATATGATCCATGGTCTCTTTAATCATATCATCAATCATTCCTTCAAATTTGGCGCGGGTCAATTTCACGACCAAGTGTTTGGGTCCCGTTGCATCCGCAGTAATAAACGGCAGATTTATTTCGGTCTCTGTTGCACTTGAGAGCTCTTTTTTGGCACTCTCTGCCGCATCTTTCAGACGTTGCAATGCCATTTTATCGGCTTTAAGATCAATGCCGTTGTCTGATTTGAACTCATCGGCCAAATAGTTGACAATTGCATTGTCAAAATCATCACCGCCCAAGAAAGCGTTACCGTCAGTTGAGAGGACTTCAAACGTCCCGTCACTAATCTCAAGTGTTGTCACATCGAAGGTTCCGCCGCCCAGGTCATAGACCAAGACATTTTCATCACTTTTACTTTCCAGACCGTATGCCAATGCCGATGCGGTCGGCTCGTTGATAATACGCAACACGTTCAGTCCGGCAATGGTTCCCGCCTCTTTGGTAGCTTTACGCTGAGCATCGTTAAAATATGCCGGAACCGTAATAACGGCATCGGTCACCGCACTGCCCAGGTACGCTTCGGCATCCTCTTTAAGTTTCGAGAGAATTTTTGCAGAGATCTCTTGCGGTGTATAAATTGTACCGGAAACATCGACTGCCGCCATACCGTTTTTATCGACAATCTTGTAAGTGACTTTGTCATGCGCCTCTTTGGCATTCTCTTCGTTCATCATCAGACCCATAATACGTTTTACCGAATAGATGGTCTTTTCCGGATTGGTAATCGCCTGACGTTTTGCCGGATCTCCGACAAGTGTTTCACCCTTATCGGTAAACGCTACTACCGACGGTGTCGTATTTTTTCCCTCTTTATTGGGAATAACTTTTGCTTCCCCGCCTTCATATACTGCTACACAGGAATTTGTTGTTCCTAAGTCAATACCAATTACTTTGCTCATTTTTCATTCCTTGTTATTTAATTTTTTTTAGTTTGCTATCACAACCATTGCATCACGCAATGTGCGCTCTTTATATTTGTACCCTTTTTGAAAGGTACTGACAATCTCACCGCTTTCATGCTCCGGAGAATCCACTTGCTGTACCGCATGATGGATATTCGGGTCAAACGGCTCCTCTTCACTCACTTGAGAGATACCATGCTTCTCAAGTACGCTTAAAAACTGTTTCATTGTTAATTCGACACCCTCTTTGAGCTTTTCTAAAATCTCATCGGCGTCGGCATCACTCTTTCCTGCGGCAATTGCTCCTTCAAGCGAATCAATTACCGGGATTAAGTCTTTTGCCAATTTCTCCTGTGCATACTCTAAAGCTTGATACTTCTCACGCTCCAGACGCTTTTTAATATTATCAAAATCAGCATGAACGCGCGCATACTTATCTTGCATCGCAGCCACTTCAGCTTTTAACCGTTCTATCTCATCATCAACTTCATTCAAGTCCTCTTCCATTGCCTCTTGAGCAGCTTCTAATTCCTCTTCAAGTTTTTCATTTTTTTCTTCATTTGACATCGTTTTGCAGGACTCCTTTTCTGAAATCTACCCGTATTATACCAATTGAGTCATTTACTGTCAAGTATAAACTTAACAAATTAACTAAATAAAGTTGAGTCTTATTGAGTCAAGTATATTTTATTTTGTTTTTAATATAAATTGTAGTATTATACACAGAATATAAAATGCAAAACCAAGGTAGTCTCGAATGAAATTTATCCAAGTGGGTTATATACTCTTGCTCTTTATTTCAGGCTGCTCTTCGACACAAATGGATCCATCCGCTTACAATCGTCAAAACAGTGCTTCTGAGCAGAGCCTTAAATCATTAGATCTCGAGTAACTATCTAAATACATGTATTTTAACCCTAACTCTTAAGGAACGATATTCATGGCCGACCCTGAAGAACTTTACCGTATCAGCGCTGACAAAAGTATTCTTTTTGTTGAAGATGACTCTATTTTGCGGCAGAGTGCCGAAATTATGTTCAAAGAGCTTTTTAGCTTAGTAGATACTGCTGCAGACGGCCACGAAGCCCTCACTGCTTACAAAAATTACTATGCCCGACATCGCTGCTATTACGATATTGTCATTACCGATATTAAAATGCCGCGCATGAACGGGATTGAACTGACTTCGGAGCTGTATCAGATTCATAAAGAGCAACATATTATTATTGTTTCGGCACATGACGACAGCGAATACCTTATTGAGCTAATCAATCTTGGGGTCAACAGCTTTATTCAAAAACCGTTCAGCACCCAAAATATGATTGACAAAATTTACGATGTCTGCTTAGATATTGAACACCGTGACGACGATCGTGGCAATATTCACATTCAAGGCAATTATGTTTGGTGTCATCATGCCAAGTGCATGCTCCATAACGATCAGGAGATTAAGTTAACCAAAAACGAAAAACGGCTGCTTTACCTCCTCTTTTCCGATCCGCTGATGACCTTTAAATCTCATGAGTTATTTGAATTTATTAACAACGACACCGAAGAAGAGTTTAATACCAACTCGTTAAAATCACTCATTAAGCGCCTGCGCAAAAAAATTCCCAATGATCTCATTGAAAACATCTATGCCGAAGGGTATAAAATCAACAGTGATCTGCTCTCTTAATCGCCTTGTTCTTCTGTGTGGCGTGCTTCTAATCACCACACTCAACGCAAAAGAACCCTTGGAAAAGGTCTCCTTGCAGCTTCAATGGTTTGACCAGTTTCAATTTGCCGGCTACTACATCGCCAAAGAGAAGGGATTTTATCGTGATGTGGGTCTGGACGTTACATTGAAGCCCTATCGTGCGAGAATCTCATCGACAGATGAAGTGGTCTCTCAAAGAGCCACCTACGGTGTTGGCCGTTCAACACTGATCATTGAACGTTCTAAAGGCAAACCCATTGTACTTCTTGCCGCCATTTTTCAAGTCTCTCCTCTTGTCCTGCTGAGCCTGAAACGAGACGACCTTCTGTCTACAGACGATTTTAACGGCAAGCGTCTGACAACCCTTCCCGATAGTACTGCATCGGTAGCCATGCAGGCCATGATTGCATCTCAAGGCATTGACCTCTCACAGATGACGCTGCTTGAACACTCCTTCAACCTTAACAATCTCATTAACGGGACAACGGATTTAATGTCATGCTATCGCTCCAATGAGCCCTATACACTGAAACAGCGAGGATACGACTATACCCTGTTCGATCCGCGTGAATACGGCTTTGATTTTTACGGAGATCTTCTGTTTACCTCAGAAGAAGAAGCACAACAGCACCCCAAACGTGTGCAACGTTTCCTTGAAGCATCACTCAAAGGCTGGACCTATGCGTTTGAACATATACAAGAGAGCGCTGAAATTATTTACAAACATTACAATACCCAACACAAAACAATGGAAGCACTGCTGTATGAAGCAAATATTTTAAAAGAGCTCGCATACCGAAACGATCTGCCTTTAGGTCATATTGAATCAGACAAAATCCATACCATTTTTGATATTTATAAAATATTGCGGCTCATTCACAACAATATGGATGTTGATGCCATGCTCTTTTCAAAACAACAGCTTCACTTCAGCAAAAAAGAGCGCGCATATATTGACCGTAACACATCGGTCAATGTCTGCATTGATCTGGACTTTCCGCCTTATACGTTAAAAGATGCGGACGAATACAGCGGTATTTCCATCGATTTTTTTAAACTTGTTGCCAAAAAATCAGGTTTGGAATTCAATTTTATTCCGGTCAACACCCGTGCCGAAGCCGCCATCTACATTCAAAAAGGTCGTTGTCAAGTCATACCGCATATCAACTCCCAAAAGAAGTCTCATCCTCTATTGAAACCGACACACAGTTATATCCTTGACAATATTGCGCTGGTGACCCCTATTAACAGCCCTTATATTGACAATCTTTCCGAATTTAACCATCGCAATATCGCCATTATCTCGGGTATTAAGTACTTTACGACCTTGTTGCACCAAAAATACCCGTCATTAAATCTCATTGAAGTTCTTGACCCCAAACTCGCTTTTCAACGCGTCCGCGACTCACAATTTGACGGTTTTTTAGGACCCTACCGCGCCCTCTCCTATGCCATACAAAAATCCTATATCGGTGATCTTAAAATTGCACTGAAACTTGAGTCGCCGCTTATTGAGATTAGTATGGGAGTGAAGCGCAATAACACGACACTGCTGAACATTCTTAACAAAACACTCACCAGTATTACACCTGAAGAGGAGCATCTTATTTATCAGCGCTGGATACCGACACATACTCTCACACGTCAAAACTATACTTTTTTAATGCAGATTTTTGGGGTCATGGGACTGATTGTTGCCGTCTTTCTCTACCGGCAGTCACTGCTTAAAAAGAAAAATCTGGAGCTTGAACAACTGCAAAATGAACTTGAAGCGCTGAATCATCTGCTTGAACAAAAAGTCTCCCAAACGGTCAATGAACTGCGAAAAAAAGATCAGCTCATGATGCAACAGTCCCGTTTGGCACAACTCGGAGAGATGATTAGCATGATAGCACACCAATGGCGTCAACCGCTTGCCGCCATCTCATCGACCGTTGTCGGCGTAAAACTCAAAAATGCCCTCAACAAGTTTGATCTCAACACCCGTGAGGGGCAGCAAGCATATCGAAACTACCTCAATCACAATTTTGAGCAGATTGAAAACTATATTTTGACCCTGAGCAATACCATTGATGATTTTAGAAATTTTTACAAAAGCGGAAAGATCTCGTCATCCGGATCCATTAACCGCACCATTGAAAAAACTCTTAAAATCATTGAGAGTTCACTCGTAACCGACAATATTTCTCTGGTTAAGCGATTTCACTCCAAATCTACTGTTTTAATGTATGAAAATGAACTTTTACAGGTCTTTCTCAATCTCATCAAAAATGCCCAAGACAATTTTAAAGAACGCCAAACGCAACATGCCAAACTCATAATTACCACCTATGATCTTGACGAAGGAATCGGCATTGACATTTGCGACAACGGCGGTGGCATTGATGAACACATTCAAGATCAGGTTTATGACCCTTACTTCTCAACCAAAAACAAAAAAAACGGTACCGGTCTGGGACTGTATATGTCCAAAATGATTATTGAAGAACACCATCACGGAAAACTGACACACTACAACACTGACGGCGGCGTCTGTTTTAAAATTACGATGCCGCTTGATTGATACTAGGGTATAATCCGCACAGGTGTACCGACAGATACAGACTCAAACAGCTCTTTCATAGCCGTATTGGAGACGGCAATACAGCCTTGTGTCCAATCAAAATATGTAAAGACGGGGTACAACATACCCAACCCGTTCGGCATACCGTGTATCATAATATCACCTCCTAAGGAGATTCCCTGTTTTACATGTAATTTGTCAACGGCATTGGGATACGAGAGACGCAGCGCCAAATAATATGCACTATTAGGATGCTTCCACTCAACCGTATACTTCCCTTCGGGTGTCCTTTGATCCCCCTCTTGTCTTTTGGGACCTACAGGATTTCCTCCCAAGGAAATTGGATATGCACGTATTATTTTGCCACGATGCCATACCTCTAAAGTACGCTCTTTTTTATGTACGACAATGGTATCGACACCGTCGAGTTCGTCATAAAAAAGGTGGGGCAGCACATTCGTCAAAACAGTGATCACGAATAGAAAGAATACTCCGGAATACAATACTTTTTTATTCCACATATGCCAATGCCAAACAAAACAGAAGATTTTTTCCTTCCCGCTGAACAGAGTGCGCCGCTTCGCTTAATGTAGTACCGGTCGTTATAATATCATCGACTAAAATAACATCATCCTCGTTTACATGTAAATAGTTGAAGTCCCGCGGGTGTGCAAGCCGAAAGGCATGACTTTTACCCGAATAGGTTACGGCATTGGCAGCGCGCATTTTTCCGTAATACGGCATGATGGTTCTGCTTTGGAGCGCTCTGTTTAAAATGGCCGTATGCGAGTAGCCGCTTCGGGTATGATCATCAATACTCAACGATGCCACTGTGTGTTCAAACGTAAAGTTATCTGAAAACTTTTTAAATGCAATGTGCGCCAATATGGAATAGATATAAAATCCCAGCGGCGTGTGCTTAGTGTGCAGCAACATCTCAATATCACCGTACTTGTAAAACGAATAGACTGTAACCTTAGAAGCAATGGTTTTGGTATAGAGCGAGGGTGTAAGATGTTCGCGCCGACAGGGTTTGCAGATATGTGAAAACGAGAGTGTTTCACACAGCATACAGCGCATGCTAATCCATTTTTAAAACCGACATAAACGCTTCTTGTGGCAACTGCACTTTTCCTATGGATTTCATACGTTTCTTTCCTGCTTTCTGTTTTTCAAGCAGTTTACGTTTTCGGGTGATATCCCCGCCGTAACATTTCGCCGTCACATTTTTCCCCATTGACTTGACTGTCTCTCGGGCAATAACCTTGTTACCCAACGATGCTTGAATGGCTACTTCAAAGAGCTGACGCGGGACAATCTCTTTCATATTTTTCACCAAGGCACGTCCTCGTGAGAGTGATGATGTTCGCGGTACAATAACACTCAATGCATCAACGACATCACCCGCAATTTTCAAGTCAAGTTTGACAAGGTCACCTTCTCTAAAACGTGTCGGCTCATAATCAAAGCTTGCATACCCTTTTGAAATTGACTTGAGCGTGTCGTAAAAATCGACCACAATCTCATTCATCGGCAGTGCATACTCCAGCAACACACGCTCTTCATTCATATAGTCCATTTTTTCTTGAATACCGCGCTTGCTGACGAGTAAGTTCATGATATTTCCAAGATACTCCGTGGGTGTAATAACCGTCGCTCTGACATAAGGCTCTTCAATACGGTCAATCTTCGTTCCATCGGGAAGCTGTGAGGGGTTTTGCACCTCAACCATGCTTCCATCATTCAAATAGACATGATACACAACCGAAGGTGCCGTAGCAATTAAATCGAGATTAAATTCACGTTCGAGTCGCTCTTTGATCACCTCCATATGCAGCATTCCCAAAAAGCCGACACGAAAGCCAAAACCTAAGGCCACGGACGTTTCGGGTTCATAACTCAAAGAGCTATCATTAAGCTTGAGCTTATCTAACGCATCACGAAGTTCTTCAAAACGGTCCGTGTCAATCGGATAGATACCGGCAAATACAAACGGTTTTGCCGGTTCATACTCTCCGACACTCTTGGTTGCCGGATTTTTGGCGTCGGTAATTGTGTCGCCGACATTCACAACCGAGACCTCTTTGAGTCCCAAAACCACAATGCCGATTTCGCCGCTTTTAATGGCAGGCGTCTTTTGACGTTTCAACGGATGCGGATACATTAAATCCAAAACCTGATGTTGCTCTTTGTTGCTCATGAGCATCACCTGCTGCCCTTTGCGAATCGCTCCGTCAAACACTCGTACCAGTGCCAAAGCACCCAAATACGGATCGAACCACGAGTCGTAAATAATCGCTTTCGTTGTTGCGTCAGGGTGACCGGAAGGGGGCGGGATACGATCAACTATAGCATCTAAAAGCTCACGAATACCCATACCCGATTTTGCCGATACCATTAACGCGTCGGTAGCATCAATACCGATGGTACTCTCAATCTCTTCGGCAACCCGTTCGGGTTCCGCCGCAGGCAGATCGATTTTATTAATGACCGGCAAAAGTTCCAGGTCATTATCTAGCGCCAAGTAAACATTGGCAATTGTCTGTGCCTCAACGCCTTGCGCCGCATCGACAATGAGCAGTGCCCCGTCACTTGAAGCCAGCGACTTGCTCACTTCATAACTAAAATCGACATGACCCGGCGTATCAATCAGATTCAAAACATAATGCTTGCCGTCTTTCACATAATCCAGGCGGACACTCTGCGCCTTAATGGTAATGCCGCGCTCTTGTTCAATATCCATGGTATCCATCATCTGCGAGGTCATCTCACGCTCACTTACCGAACCGCACTCTTGAATAATGCGATCGGCCAACGTGCTTTTACCGTGGTCAATATGGGCAATGATTGAGAAATTACGAATATGTTCCATTAGCTAAACAGACTGTTGACACTTTCATTATGATAGACACGACGAATCACCTCGGCAAAGAGCGGTGCCACACTCAATACCTTAATACACGCATTGGGCTGACTGACCAAGGTATTGGTCGTAATCAGCTCATCCAAATCGCCTCTGGAAAGATTTTCATACGCATTACCGCTCAATACGGCATGTGTTGCGCATGCCATCACCGATGTCGCACCGTTGGCTTTGAGTGCTGCCGCCGCTTTCACCATGGTTCCGGCGGTATCGACCATATCATCAATCATAATAACATCTTTACCTTCGACATCACCGATAATATTCATCACTTCCGACTCATTGGCTTTCTCACGACGCTTATCGACAATGACCATATCTAAATCCAGATTTTTGGCAAAATAGCGTGCTCGTGCTACACCGCCAATGTCAGGACTGGCAATAATAGGATTGGCAAGATTTTTGGAGCGAATATAGTCCTGAAAGGCAATGGCACCGTAGAGATTGTCGACCGGGACGTCGAAAAACCCTTGAATCTGTCCGGCATGAAGATCCATGGTAATCACTCTGTCAATACCCGCCGTTTCATACATATCGGCAACCAGACGTGCGGTAATCGGAACTCTTGGAGCCGCCTTTCTGTCCTGTCGCGCATAACCGAAATAGGGAACAACGGCGGTAATGGAGCTGGCACTTGAACGTCGCAGTGCATCGGTCATAATGAGTAACTCCATAAGATTGTCATTTGAAGGGGATCCGGTCGATTGAATAATAAAAACATCCCGTCCGCGAACGCTTTCACTGATTTGCACACTAATTTCACCGTCACTAAAACATTTGATTTCCGCTTTAGAGAGGGGTACGTCAAGATTACTGCACACCTCTGTGGCAAATTCACGACTCGAACTTCCTGCGAATATCTTATATCCCCGCATACTCTGTTTCCTTATGCTAAATTCATGCCGCATTGTATCTTGTATGTAGTAAAACTTTGCTAAAGGTGCTATATCTGCAAAATATTTGGAGCCATCCCCCAGCTTGTATGTGGAACGGCACGAATCATACCGTGCATTACCGCTGCAAAATGCTCTCCGTCAAGCAGTGCATGACACTGTAACTTCCCCTGAGCGTAAAAAGAGACCTCTACCCTCTTCGTCTGCTTATGCCATGTAAAATCTACTTTTTCCAAAAGCAGTGTTTCGTGCTGTTCTAAAAGTGTTAATGCCGTCTTGTCGGTCTTTGTCTCTTGCTGGCAATGCTCTTGAGCATTTACATGTAAATGCCTGTCGGCTACCGGCGCCGATCGCTCCTGACGTGCTGTTGAGAGCTTAATTAATATCTGTTCAATTATCGGAATCAGACGAAACAGCATGGCCCGTGTAATAAAAAAGTCAACCCGTGAACTTACGGAGTCGTAGTTAATCAGCATTTTCAGCCGATCTTCCAAACGGCTGTATTGAAATGTGAATTTTCGCGCTTCAACCATCAGGTACGATAGTCGGCATTAATCTTAATATACTCATAGCCAAGATCGCATCCGTACGCCTTGAAGTGACCCGTACCCAAACCAAGATCGCATGCAATGGTAAACGCACTGCGCCGCATCACTTCCGAAGCACGCGCCTCCATAGAAGCGTCAAAATAGATAACTCCTCTATCGTACACGCAGACATCATCAAACGCAATACGCAATGCGCTTTCATTGCACGTAACGCCACTGGCTCCAATCGTTGACGCAACCCGTCCCCAGTTTGGATCTTCACCGAAGAGCGCTGTTTTCATTAACAGAGAATTACTGAGTGCTTTGGCGGCAATTTCAGCTTCAGCATCGTTTAGCGCACCTGTAATGTCGTACGTCACCAGTTTGGTTGCTCCTTCGCCGTCTTGTGTCATGAGTTTTGCCAAATAGAGCATTACCTGCTCCAATGCCTCTTTAAATGCCGTTTCATGGTACATGCCGCTTTTTTTATTGCAGAGCAGCAGTACGGTATCGTTTGTTGACGTATCTCCGTCCACACTGATAGCGTTAAACGTACGCGTTACAACATCATTAAGAATATCTTGCAACACCCCTGCATCAGCGGCGGCATCGGTGGTAATAAAACAGAGCATGGTTGCCATGGCCGGATTAATCATACCCGCACCTTTGGCAATGGCACCGATATGAAACGACGAGCCGTCTTCAAGTGTCACACGTACCGCAGTCTGCTTCTCAAAACGATCGGTTGTCATAATAGCCTTTGCGGCGGCATTGGAGTTGGTAACACGCAGATTGAATTTACGAATACCCACCTTGATTTTCTCTTTGGGTAGGGGCACACCGATAACTCCCGTCGAACTCATAATCGGATTATAAATTGTCTCAAAACGTGCTGAAGCGGTCGCCAATACTTCATCAATATCATCAATTCCGGCATCGCCCGTCATCGCATTGGCATTTTTGGCATTAATGAGAATAAAATTACTCTCAAACATACCGTAACGTCGAAAATGGCGAATGGGTGCCGCTGTCATCTTGTTGGTCGTAAATACCGAAGCAATCTCGCACCGTGTATCGGAGTAGATAAACGCAACATCTTTCGCTCCGTCAGCCTTTAAGCCGGCACTGACACCATCGGCATAAAAACCTTCTGCGGCACAAACGCCTCCGTCTATCGTCTCAATCTTATACATAGCTCAACTCTTGCGGCTTTTTACGTAATCGAATAAGACTTTTTGTCATATTAATACCTTTATGCGTTCCGATAACCAGCAATTTGGATTCGCTTGTTACCAATATATCTCCTTTGGGCATCGCAACAAACTTACCGTCTTTCTTTGTTACTCCGACGACGGAAACATTGGCAATTTCTCGCAAATGCGTCTCTTTAAGTTTCTTAAGTACCATCCAGCTGAATTTGGGTACAAACAACTCTTCCATATCCAGCGGTGTGTCACTGCGATATAAAAACTCTTCAAGCAGATTTTCCATATCAGGCCGCGCTGCCATCGAACTGACACGCTGCGCCATCAGTTTGGTCGGAGAGACCACCGTATCTGCACCCAGTTTTTTTAGTTTTTCAATATCCCGTAAATGTTCTGCGGAACTAATGACATAATACGGGCGTGGCAAAAAATGCTCTTTTTCAAAAAGCCGCACCGATGCGATCAGCGCAATATTGTCCGAAATGGAGCTTGAAATAGTAATTAGCCCTTTGGCCGAACTGAGATGCGATTTTAACATCGCTTTTTCCGTATGCGGTTCATCTTGCAGATAGTAGGGATACCTGTACTGCTTTGCGATGGTTTCCATATCTTCCCGAGGGTCAATCACAATAAAAGGAATATGGTTGGCGCGAAGCTGTTTGGTTACTTCAATGGTATAGTCATTGTGATAACAGACAACAAAATGATTTTTCAAACGCGCAATTTGGTACAACATATGGCGCTCCTTTAAGACTTTTACAATATTACCACGATTAAGCTCTGCAATCATAATACCTACTGCCATTGAGAAAGTGGCAAATCCGGCAATAATAAGCGTAATGGTGAAAATACGTCCGGCATCGGAAATGGGTGCCATCTCTCCAAAACCTACCGTTGTAAAGGTAATACCTGTTTGATAGACGGCATCCATTAACGAGAAGTCGTCAATTACGACATAGCCCAACGTACCGATAAACATCATCAGTACCGTTAATACCAACGGCAATCGAAAGGCTCGTAAATGACTGTATAAATTGGGTAGTAAGCTTGGGTCAGGTTTGGGAGTAGACTCCCAGTGAAGTGTTTTGCGAATCTTTGTAATCAGATTCTTCAACAATATAACCTTAAACGGTTACGAGTTTTTTTTCAATGTGCGAAGTTCTGAAGCTGAAATTTTTATTTTTTTTGTTGTTCCATCTTCTAACATGATGCGAACCGTTCGAAGATTCGGTAAAAAACGTCTCTTGGTTCTGTTTTTCGCATGGGAAACATTGTTTCCGCTCATTGGGCCTTTACCACTGATAGCACATCGTCTTGCCATATTGGGCTCCTTGCGTAAAAATTTGTGGCGAATTATACCTAAGCCAAACCAAAGTAGAACTTAACCACATGCCGACAACTCGCTTACTGTTTTATGATAAGGCTATTTTAGCAAAGTTCTATTTAAACATTACTTTATATGAATAAAGATAGAATTACTACCAAGACTACACTGGAAATAATAATTATGGTTACACAAAACAGCATCAAAGCATATATTGCTCAGATTCCTCCCGCACCAAAGGTGCTGAAACAGACCCTTGCGTTCATCAACCAAGGAGAATTGACTCAGGCCGCCAAATGTGCCGAAGCCGACAAAGCACTGCATGCCTACTTAAAGACTTTGGTCAACAAACCTATTTACGGTTTTAAAAACGAGGTCAGTGATCTTTCACAAATCTTTGGAATTTTAGGAACATCGGGTGCGCAACAGGTACTTTACAACTATATGTTGAGCCTGCTAAGTCCTTCACAATGGGAACTTTTTAAGCTCAATGAATCGCTTTTTTTTGATTTACAGGCACAGTTAAATCAACAATGGAAACGCATTTTACGGCACCTGAATATTGATAATAAAGACATTGAAAGTGCCATTACGCTTTTGCCGGCAAGCATTATTGTGTGTGAGGCACTTTTTAAAGCGCATCATGACGAAGTCGCTCTGCTGCGTTCCGTTAAAGAGATCGACTACAATACCATTTTATACCGTTTAAGCGGAATGAATCTGTTTGACATGTGCCGACTCATCGCCAAAAAATGGGAGATGCCGCAACGTATTGCCGTGATTGTCACATTGGCTTCTGGAGACAACGCTTCTGATGATGCGCTGCTCAATCAACTCGGACAGTGGATGCACCTTTTGCTCTTTTACGAATTTTCAAAAGGACCCTACATTGAAGCGGGTCTGAATGATTTTTTGGAATTTCATATTGACTATGTTGCCGATATCTATGAAGAATTTATGTCGGTTATGGAGGTATCATGAGAGCCATCGTTAAAAATAGAATCGGTATTTTTCATCCCCAAGGGTTTCTTGACGGCACCAATGTACCGATGCTGTTAAGTCTCGAAGATATACAAGCTACTGAAAAACTGGATATTGACATGCTTCTTGTTTCCTTGAAAAAAGTGATCTTTTTCAACAAAAACGGTCTGGATGTTTTTGTCAAACTGCTTTCAAATATTCGCTCTAAACTTCATATTGTCATTGGTTTTTGCGATTACGATACCAAAAAATATCAAGCCATCTGCAAGTTTTATGAAAATGACTTAAACTTCTCACTCTTTCGAACGCAAAACATTGCTATGTTGTTTGCTGCCACCAATCGGGATGAATCTAAAAAGGTGCTTGTTTACAACCCGGAAGCCTCGCAACGCTCTTCAATTGCCATTGAACTCTTTGACAACGGACACCACCCTGTTATTGCCCAGAGCCACAAAGAATTTGAAGAGAAAAAACAGCATGCCGACAATTTCGACATTATTGTCGAAGAGACGTTTTTAGGGTTGTTTGGTCAAAAAATTGCTACACGTGTACGCGGAAACGCCGTTATCTACTCGGTCTCCAATTATCTTGATGCCGAAATATCGGACAGTTTTAATATTGCCTATCATAACAACTCCCTCAATGTCGGTTTTCGGCTTTTCATTTTCGATGCCTACAAAGTCGTCTCTATGAATATTCACGCCTTCAATTTTTTTGCAAAACTGGCTTCTGCCGCAGCCGAATACAATGCGACGCTCTGTTTTGTCGGACTGACGTTTGAAAAGACTCCCGAATCATTCAAAAATGATTTGGAAGACTCCGGCATTATGTTTTTTGACAAAATGGAAGAGATTCTTGAAAACAAAGAGCTGCTCGAAGAGCTGGGCGGCAGTAGTGCCGCCGTCACAAAAAACAAACGCGCGCTCAATAAAGTTCTCGTCAATGAACTCCCCCGTTTTATTGATGCAACGGTCTCAACCATTGAGATGATGACCAATGCCAAGGCATCTAAAGAGGGGGCAAGCGTACAGGATATTTCCGTCGACAAAAGCAGTAAACATATTGCCAGTTCTATTGGTTTTTACGGTGATATTGACGGCATGGTTGCCTTGTCATTTCCCCACAGTATTGCCAAAAAAACCTGCGAACTGCTCTTAGGCGAAGCAACCGATTCCGAAGAGGAGATTATTGATGCTTTGGCGGAATTTGTCAATATTATCGGCGGTCGCGTCAAATCACTCCTTTTGGAAAAAAATATTAACGTCAACATAACACTGCCAAGAACCTATACTTCTATTGACGCCTTATTGCAAGTAGTCGAAGGAAAAAAGGGGGTACAAGTAGATCTTAACTTTGACGGAGAAAACTTTATCTTTTTTTTAACTCGTTAGCCTGTTTTTTTAGATAAAATATGAAAAACTATAAGGTGCAATCATGTTGGTAGCCCCCAGTGTACTCTCTGCAGACTTTGGACAGTTGGCACACGATGTCCGACGCATTTGCGATGCCGGATGCGACCTGGTACATGTTGATGTTATGGACGGTCACTTTGTGCCCAATCTCACCATTGGTCCGGTTGTCGTATCTGCCATTGCTGCTGCTGCCACCAAACCCTTAGATATTCATTTAATGGTTGAAAACAATGCTTTTTTTGTTGATCTTTTTGCTCCGCTGCAACCGGAATTTATCTCGTTTCATATTGAAGAAGAGAAGCATCCACATCGACTCATTCAAAAAATACGCTCGTTGGGCATTCGTCCGGCCATTGTATTGAGCCCGCATACGTTACCGGAGAGATTGGAGTACCTTCTAGAAGACCTGGACATGGTGTTGCTTATGAGTGTCAACCCCGGTTTCGGAGGTCAATGTTTCATCCCCAATGTTATTGCAAAAATCAAACGCCTCAAACAACTGCGTGATGCTATCAACCCCGACTGTCTTATCGAGATTGACGGGGGTGTAAACGATACCAATATTGTGATGCTTCGTGATGCCGGAGTCGAT
>Ga0256833_1000567_pt1 | contig 28527 bp, 26 predicted proteins | sample 356284metaG_FD_190535 | JGI IMG/M metagenome (GOLD analysis project Ga0256833, IMG submission 190535) | Hydrothermal vent microbial communities from Mid Atlantic Ridge, Atlantic Ocean - 356-284 | ecosystem: Environmental > Aquatic > Marine > Hydrothermal vents | place: Atlantic Ocean: Mid... | reverse complement strand
ATGAAAGGTGGGGCTTCCTCCAGAACGGTTTTATAGATCTCGGGTTTGGCAAATTCCTTTTTCACCCGAACCAGTTTCTTATCTTCGTGAAACTCAAATCGTTCCGGTTTGAATATCAGAAAAAAGTCCTGCAGCTTTTTAAGCCTTACGTCTTTAAAACCCTCTGTTTCGTTGAGAACTTTAAGGAGTTCCTTCAATTTGACGAAGCCTTCTTCCAAAAAGAGGCCAAATTCGTCGGGCCGGCAACCTAAAATGTAATAAAGTATCTTTTCAAGCCTTTTTCTTTCCAGATCCGTCATAAACTGCCTTGACTTTTAGCCGTAATTTCTAATCTTGCAATAGAGAATTCTTGCTTAAGAAATTTTAATTTTAGAATCTTTACAAACAAAAAATTGGTAACTAATTTTATCATAAATAAATTTCCGGGTAGGGGAGGAGAAAAAGCTCCCGGGTCTTATCTAATAGCGAGTGGAGAATTGGATCTCCCTCCCCCCTAAAGGGAAAGGCCGGGGAGCGGGTGAAAGCTCAGCAATCTGCGCCAACTTTCACCCACCCCTTCCCCCTCCCTAGCAGGGAGGGGGAAACTGGACTCCTTCAAAGGGATAGAGAATTAACCGGGAATTTGGGTTTTTATTTATCATGAAAAGTTGCCGAAAAATAAATTTAGTGTTAAATATTTAAAGCTTAAAATTTTGGCAAAATAAGTCACCAAAGGGGCAGGTGATTGTTGTTATGAAAAAGGGGAAAGATTTGCGGGAAAAACTCTTAGAAGCTGGCAAAGAAGGGGCTATTACCTATGAGATGCTAAACGATCTTTTGCCAGAAGACTATGGTGACCCGAAAAAAATCGAAGAGATTTTTGATTTCCTCTACAAAAACAACATTGAAGTCCTGGACGAGAAGCAGCTTTTTGAAAAGAGTCATCCTGAATGGCCGGAGCGTTCTCCTGAGAAGAAGATAGAAGAAGTGGTGGCTCAGGAAGCGGAGCCGGAGCCAGCTGCGGAATCCGAAGAAGTTACGTCTGCCTATCTTCGGGAGATGGGAAAGTATGAGCTCCTGACTCCTGAGAGGGAGGAGGAGCTTTCAAAGATCATTCGCGGGGGGTTCCGGTTTATCGTGGATGCCATTATGGAGCATCCTTCAGAACTTCGAGAGATGGAGGCCCTGCGGGAGCAGATCAGGCTCTGGAAAAAGCGAGACCCGGGGCTTAAGCCCAAAAAAAGCCACCTCAATATCATGTTGCGGACCGTGCGGAAGATTCACGAAAAATACCCCGCGGACGAATCCATTGCCGAGCTCTTGCGCCAGATAGAAGAACGCGCCGCAGAGATCGAGAAGGCCAAAGATGAAATGGTTAAAGCCAATTTGCGGCTGGTGGTCTCCATTGCCAAGCGTTACATGGGGCAGGGGCTTTCTCTGGCAGATCTCATCCAGGAAGGAAACCTGGGCCTCATGAGGGCCGTCTTTCGCTTTGACTACAGCAAAGGCAATAAGTTTAGCACTTATGCTTCTTGGTGGATCAGGCAGGCTATTACCCGGGCCATCCTTGATAAGACCCGGACCATCAGGCTCCCGGTGCACTTTCTGGAGCTGCGCAGCCAGTTCTTCAAGGCCTTTTACGAGCTTGTAAAGGAGCTTGGTCGGGAGCCTACTCCGGCAGAGATCTCCGAGCGCACCGGGATCCCTCAGGATAAAATCCTGGCCATCTTTGAGGCCTCCAAGGAGCCGGTATCTCTTGAACTCCCGATAGGGGATGAAGACAGCACTTTGGGAGACTTTATAGAAAACAAAGAAAGTCCGTCTCCTTACGAACAGGTGAAAGACAAAGATCTTTCCGAAAAGGTGCGCAACCTCCTCTCCACCCTTTCGCCGAGGGAGGAAAAGATTATTCGCCTGCGCTTTGGTATCGGGGAGGAAAGCGAATACACTCTTGAAGAGATCGGCAAGCGCTTTGGGGTTTCTCGCGAACGGATCCGGCAGATAGAAAAGAAGGCCCTTTCAAGGCTCCGCCAGATGACCAAAAAGGACCACTTTAAATATTATTCTGACTAATCATTTGAGGGCGGCCTCAGAAGGCCGCCTTTTTTGATTTTTTATGGCTGGTGTAAAGACCTATTATCGCCCGCGTGCCAGGAGGAAAAAGGGCTTTTCTCTTAAGCGAAAGCGCCCCGGGGCTTTTTCTGTAAGTTTTCTGGGGAAAAAGTTTTTTATTATTTGTTTTGTCTTCCTGGCTCTGGTCGGATTTGCAGGGCATTTTTATTTGCAGTATCGGATCGGTAAACTCGAAGAACAAAAAAGAAATCTCCTCTTGACTAAAGCCCGCCTTTCCGCCAAGATTTCTCGCCTGAAAAAGGATCCCAAAGCCTACGAAGAAATAGCAAGGCGCAAATACGGTCTGGTAAAAGACAACGAACGATTGATTATCTTTCGTTGAAGACAAATCTACTGTAGGAGGTGTTCATGTCCGTTTCTACCTCTGATTTTCGGCGAGGTCTAAAAATAGAATGGGAGGGCAAGCCCTATGAGATACTTGAATTTCAGCATTCCAAGGTGGCCAAAGGTCAGGCCACAGTAAGGACCAAACTGCGGGATCTTATCACCGGACGAGTGCTTGAAGTGAATTTTCGTTCGGGAGACCGCTTTGAAAGGCCCGATCTTGAAGAAAAAGAAATGCAGTATCTTTACGCCGAAGGCGACCGGTATGTTTTTATGGACATGGAAGAATACGACCAGATTTATCTTGACAAAGATCATCTCGGAGAGGCCTGGAAATACCTGCAGGAAAACATCCTGGTGAAAGTGCTTTACTATAAGGGCAAACCCATCGGGGTGGATCTTCCCATCACGGTAGAACTAAAAGTAGTAGAGACAGAGCCCGGTGTGCGGGGAGATACGGTCTCAGGCGGTTCCAAACCGGCTAAGCTGGAAACCGGGGCGGTGATCAAAGTTCCGCTTTTTATTAACGAAGGTGACGTCATTAAGGTGGATACGCGCACGGGAAGCTACGTGGAACGGGTGGAGTAATGCTTACGCTCAAGAAACTTCAGCAGTTTAAAGAGTATCTTGAAAGTGGCGCCTTTTTTGAAGATTTTGATGAGCGCCCTGAAGACGGCCAGGCAGAAATGTTAGATATGTTAGAGGTGTTATTTGAAATCTGTGAGATCGCAGATCAAAAGCTTACCGAGCACTTTTATCGCCGTTTGAGGGGAGAAGACGAAGAAGCCCAAGCCGGGGAAGAATAAGTGCCATACTATATCAGGGCTCGCACCTATTATCGTTATGCCGAAGAGCAGCTGGCTGCTGCAGAAGAGGCCCTGCCAAAAGAACCGGAGCGGGCCCTCAAACTGGCAAGGGAAGCTATCGAGCGGGCCGTGCGGGCCCTATGGTCTCTCGTGCAAATAGAGGCACCAAAAGAGAAACCCTCTCTCCAAACACTTCTTTCAGAGCTTGATAAGGCCTGTGAACCCTGGCTGGCGCGGGAAATAGAAAAGGCTTACCAAAGGATAGAAGAACTTTCTCAAAACCCTTCGGAGGAGGCCTCTTGTGAAGCTGTAGAGCTTGCTCGTTTCGTAGTGGGAAGGACAAGAGAAGTTCTGGAGCCCATTATAGGCCCGCAGGAAACTCTTTCCAGGCACCGGAAACGCTTTCCTTTTTAGCTCGTTCCCCTAGAGGGGCAAAGATCTTTAACAACGCATTTTTCACAAAGGGGTTTTCGAGCCTTGCAAATCTTTCTTCCGTGTTGTTGAAAAACGTAGGAAATAAAGGCCCAGTCTTCTTGCGGGATAATTTCCATCAGGTCTTTTTCAATCTTATTGGGGTCTTTTTCCTGGGAAAACCCGAGCCTTTTAGCAAGTCTTCTCACATGGGTATCCACCGGAATTCCTTCTACTACTCCGTAGGCATTAGCCAGGACAATGTTGGCGGTCTTGCGGGCTACTCCCGGCAGGCGAAGCATCTCTTCCATGGTGCGGGGAACTTCTCCCCCGAATTCCTCCATGATCATACGAGCGGCCTCTTTAATATATCTGGCTTTTTGTTGATAAAACCCTGTTGGGCGAATATCTTCGGCAAGCTCTTCTAAAGGTGCTTTAGCGTAATCTTTAGCAGTGCGGTATTTCTTGAAGAGTTCTTTTGTGACCTCATTTACCCGTTCGTCCGTACACTGGGCCGAAAGAATGGTGGCTACAAGTAATTCTAAAGGATTGCTAAATTTGAGAGCGATCCTGGCATCAGGATAGGCAGCCTTTAGCCTTTCAAGAATTTTGAGGAGTCTTTCTTTTTCTGCAAGAGATATTTCGCGTTTTTCTTTCTTTTTGCGGGCCAAGTCTTCCTCCTCTCAAAGGAAATGACTTGTCCTCTCCCGTAAAATCATCCTGAGAGCCTCTAGAAGGTCTTTTTCCGGAGCCTGGGAATCTCTTTGCCAGTTTTTGTAAGGCCCGATTTCGAAAGTCTTTTCTGCCACTGGCAGGGCCTTTTCTCTTACAAGACGACTGCTAAGAGTAGGTCTTATGGCTTCTGCCAGAAGAAAAAAAGACATGAGGCGACGGAAGACATTCAAATCATAAGTATCCAGAGTCTTGCCGGCAGCGAGACAGTCTTTACCAGCATAAGTAAGGTGTTTCAGGCGTTCAAGGAGGGGAATTTTTATCTGAGATTGAACCATTTCGTCAAGTTTGGTGTATTCCCAGGCAATATCGGCATATTCTTCCAGGGCAAAGTCCCTCATGATGAGGGTTTCTCGAAACCACTCTGAAAATTTAGTTTTGAGGTAATCTACCAGGGTCATAAAATCGAGCTGAGCCCGATGAAATTTGAGTTCTTCTAAAGGAAGGCCTGCGAGTTCGGCAATCTGGGCGAGATTAAAGGTGCCGGTATAAATGTGGAGTAAGGCAGCAAGATAGTGATAATTTGAAAAAATAATTCTCTTCCCCATGATAGTGGCCCGTGGGGGGCGGTGGTGGTAACGATCGAGGGCTTCCCCTACCCATCTGGCACCCAGAAAGGTCCTTTCCATGATTAAAGAATATCACGAGTCTCAAAAAGGCCAAGAGTTAACGCCAAAATACCAAAAAGCTCCTTACATCTGCCCGCATGGTGACATCTTGGCTTTGTAATTAAGGGTGACAAGGTCGCTCTGCAATAACATCGATATGCTTGAGACTTGACAAGTGGCCTACAATCGAGAACTAATTAAAGCGAGTGGCGGCGTAGCTCAACTGGTGAGAGCATGCGGCTCATATCCGCAAGGTTCGGGGTTCGAGTCCCTGCGCCGCCACCAAAAATTGAGGCGGCGTAGCCAAGCGGTTAAGGCGACGGTCTGCAAAATCGTTATTCCGGGGTTCGAATCCCCGCGCCGCCTCCAACGAAGGTCATGTTTGAACTCACCGTAAGAGACGAATTCGCAGCAGCCCACTTCTTAAGAGATTACCCTGGTGCCTGTGAACGGCCCCATGGGCATAACTGGAAGGTCGAAGTAGTCGTCAGGGGGGAAAAATTAAACGAAATAGGCATCCTTATAGATTTTAAAGACCTCAAGAAAGCCCTTAAGGAAGTCCTTGAAGATCTTGACCACCGGGATCTTAACGAGCATCCGGCCTTTCAAGATAAAAATCCCTCCTCTGAAAACATAGCCCGCTATATTTTCCAAAGACTGGCTTCTAAGTTAGCCCCTTATCCTGTCAAGCTCGTCCGGGTTACCGTTTGCGAAACCGAGCGCTCCTGTGCTTCCTACTTAAACGATATTTAACCTTTTGGTTCCTCTTTCCGAAAAAATGGAAAAAGATTTTATTGTAGGGGGCCCAAAATGGGAAAAATCTGGCAAAAATTGGCTTCTGTCTCGCTAGGGGTAAAAATTGTAGGGTTTTCTCTTTCCGTACTTCTTGTAGTTCTTCTGGTAGCCACTTATAACGCTATCAAAACCGTTAAAGATCAGGAAGATCTTTTGATTCGTTCCGAAGAAAAAGAACTTAAGCAGCTTCAGAAAGGAATGGACAACCTGGCCAGACAATACCTTACCACTGCCCTGGCCATTGCCGAGCAAGAAATTACCAAAGAGGCTCTCCGTAGCCGGAATCGTGAAATACTTATCCCTCATGCCCAAAAGCTCTGGCAGGAAATCAACCAGCACTCTCCTGAAAAGCTAAAAATTCATTATCATGTCCCCCCTGGTTTTTCCTTTTTGAGAATCTGGAAGCTTCAGAAGTTTGGTGACGATCTTCGCAGTTTTCGCCACACCGTGGTTCAGGTCCAGAAGACCGGAAAACCCCTTGCCGGGATAGAGGCTGGGCGTGCCGGGCTTGCCATTCGAGGGATTGCCCCGGTAATTGATAGCGATGGAAAAATCCTGGGCAGTGTGGAAGTATTTAGCAGCATAAACGCTCTTGCCAAAAAGGTTGTCCGCCCCGGGCAAAAAGACGTGGCCATCCTCCGGAAAGAGACCGTCAAAACCTTTGATAAAGATGGTAGCATTCATGTAGGAAATTTTCATTTGATCTACGCAAGCAAAAAGGACCTTTTCAAACCCGTTTTTAAGGAAAATTTTGTCAGGAAGGCTGAAAAGGAAGTTACCCATTTGCGCCTAGGGAACAGGCTTTTCCTCGGGGGACCTATATTTGACTATTCAGGCAAGGTTACCGGGGTTTGGCTTTCGGCCCTTAATCTTTCCGCTTTTGAAAAAGCCCAAAAAGACATTATCTTGAAAAATGTCTTTTATACTGCTATTTTGGCCATTTTGGCGGGCCTTTTAATCCTCTGGCACACCAGGAAAAATATTCTTAATCCCTTAAAAGCCTGTCTGACTACTGTAGAGACAGTAGCAGAAGGGGATTTAAATACGGAAGTAAAAATTAAAAATTGGGATGAAATAGGGAAACTATCCCAGGGGATAAATCATATGATCAAAAATCTCCGAAATCTTGTAAATAACGCCAATCAAGGAGTACGTAATCTTGAAGAGGTAGAAAACAAATTGGTAGGTTCCTCAGAAAAATTACTTGACATCTCTGGAGAAGCCCAAGGCAAAATAGAAATACTTGTCAATTCTAGCCAAGAGAATCGAGAGCGTATAACTCAACTGGCAAGTGCCAACGAAGAAATAACCGTAACTGTCCAAAATGTCAGCCAGAATGTAGGCGACACTGTCACTATGCTTCAGCAGGTAACAGAGCAGGTAGAAAATACCATTGGGGTAATCAGCCAGTTAAATGAACATTTTGTTAAGATTGAAGAAGTAGTCTCCTTCATAAGTAAAATTGCCGATCAGACCAATCTTCTGGCCTTAAACGCCACCATTGAGGCTGCCCGGGCTGGAGAAGCGGGCAAAGGCTTTGCCGTAGTGGCCAATGAAGTCAAGGAACTTGCCAAGCAAACGGCTGAGGCTACGGAAAAAATAGTAAATACCATCCAAAATCTGCGGCAGCTAGTAGAGGGTTCGGTAGAGGCAGTTCACCGGGTAGATGAGTTGATAAACCCTGTACGAGAGCTTGCAGAAAATATGGCCGCCGCTATGGAAGAAACCGCCCACGCCGCTCAAGAGATCAGTCAGCAAAGCCAGGGAGTGTTGAGTAGCACGGAAGACTGTTTTTGTCACCTGGAGGAAATAAAGTTGGTAATAAAAGAAGTTCGCCAGGCTGCCGAATTTTCCAATCAGACTGCTCAGAATTTACGCAGACTCTCCCAGGAACTACAGGAAACCATTGCCAGGTTCAAACTTTAAAGAAAAAAGGCTTGATATTGCTGAAATTTTCGTAAGCCTTCAGGGTGAGGGGGCCCACACCGGGCTCCCCACTTTTTTTGTGCGGTTGGCAGGATGCAATTTGCGCTGCCAGTGGTGCGATACAGTATATGCTCAGAAACCTCTTAACAAATTTTTTTCTCTTTCCGAAATTTTGAAACTCTGGGAACAGAGGGGCTGTCTGCCATTCATTCAGATCACCGGGGGAGAGCCGCTTCTTCAGGAAGCCGTCTATGACCTGATGAAGCAATTTCTGGCCCGAGGGGCAACGGTTTTACTGGAGACCAACGGAAGCTTAAGTCTCAAAAAGGTTCCCGGGAAGGTCGTCAAGATTATGGACATTAAGACCCCTTCTTCCGGGATGGAAAAATACAACAATTATTCCAATCTAGCCTATTTGACCCTTAAGGATCAGGTAAAATTCGTGATTGCTGATCGCAGAGACTACGATTGGGCCAAAGAAACGCTTTTTCGCTATTACCTCCCCTTCTATACCCAGGTGCTGTTTTCACCGGTTTACGGAAGGCTTGACCCCAGGGAACTAGCCAGCTGGATCATAAGAGACCTGCTTCCCGTGCGTTTCCAGATCCAGCTTCATAAGTTTCTCTGGGGAAACCGGCCGGGGGTTTGAGGAAAAAGCCCGGCCCGGGTGATAAAAAGTGCTAACAGGAAAAGCAGAAAAGAAAGGGCCACCAGAAGGTAATTCCGCCCCCAATTTTTAATCATCAGAAGCGCCAAAGCCGAAAGGGTCACCAGGAGCATAAATAGGGCTGGCCATCTCACAAAGGCCCTAAATCTGCCAGCTGAACGCAGCCAGGCCCAGAGGGCAAGAAGGGCAAGGGCTGCCAGGAGCTGGTTTGCCGTTCCCATAAGGGGCCAGATGCTGCGCCAGGTGCCGGTAAAGGCCAGCCCTGCCGCCAGGCCCACACTGACAGCCGTGGCCAGAAAGAGCAAAAGTTTCCGCTGCAAGGGTAAAATTCCTCCCAAAAGTTCTTCCAGCGCGAACCGAGCCACTCTGGTGGCGGTATCAAGGGAGGTAAGGGCAAAGGCGGAGACCGCCAGGGCTGCAAAGGCCATCCCCTTCTCCTTCTGAAGCCCAAGGGCCTCAAGAAAACCTCCCACCCCACTGGCAAAGGCCCCAATAGGGCCGGCTTCTTTCAGAATTTCCCGGTAAGCCGCCCAGGGAAGGACCGCCACCGCCAGCAACGCTACCACCCCCAGAACCGACTCGAGCAACATGCCCCCGTATCCTATGGGGCGCGCATGGGTTTCCTTTGCCAGCTGTTTGGCAGTAGTCCCGGACCCAACCAGGGAGTGAAAACCGGAAATAGCCCCACAGGAAGTAATGACAAAAAGGATGGGAAAGAGGGGGCCCAATTCGTTTGTAAGACCCGTAAAGAGCGGGAGTTTGAGGGACGGGTGTTTGAATACGACACCCAAAAGCCCCGCTCCCAGCAGGGCGTATAAAAGAAAGGCGTTGAGATAGTCGCGGGGCTGGAGCAAAACCCAGACCGGGGTCACCGCCGCTATAAAAACGTAGCCGAAAAGGAGCCATTGCCATAGAGACTGCGAGAGTTTAAGCGGAAAGCGAAAACCCACCCAGATGGCAAAAAGGAGCCCCAGGATACCGAAAGAACTTAAAAGACCAAGGGAAAGACCCCTCCGACGCAAAATTCCGAAGGCCAGGGCCAGGAGCAAAAAGAGGAGAGAGGCCGTGGCCACCGGGGGAGAATGGACAAAAGTCTTGGCCACGATGACATCAAAGGCTGCAATAATCAGAACCAGCGTTACCCAGGCAAAAAGGAGAAAGACCTTCTGGGCCTCCGGTCTGATGTAGCATTTTATGAGCTCACCGATAGAGCGACCTTCATGTTTTACGGAGGCCAGAATCGCTCCCATATCATGAACCCCTCCGGCAAAAATAGCTCCCAACACGAGCCACAAAAGGACACCCAGCCACCCATAAGAAGCCGCCAGAATCGGACCAATGATGGGACCGGCCCCGGCAATAGAAGCAAAATGGTGCCCAAAGAGGACCGGCAAAGGAGTAGGCTCATAATCCAGGCCGTCTCTTAAACGATAAGCCGGAGTTTGCCCGCCTTTAAGCACCCCGAACCAACGTTCAAGCTTTTTACCGTAAACCAAATAACCCACCAGTAGAAGGGAAAAAACTACTCCCAGAAGAATGGCGGCATTCACTTTCAATACCCCCAATAAAGTCTTGTCAATATATGTTCCCGAGATATGGACAGGAGAACATTTCTAAAGATTTCCGGGTTAATGGGTTTATGTGTTTTGGGTCCTCCCATTTCTTTTGCAGGTTCGCAGCCCGCAAGGCCCAAGCTCTTTTTTGATCCGGAGCTTTGCCTGGGCTGTTTGGCCTGTATTACGGCTTGCAAGCGTCCCGAAGAACCTAGGGAAATAGACCGCTTATATTTAACCCCAAAAGAGAAGGGAAGCTACCCGGGGGTCACTCTCAAGTTTCAGCTCAAATATTGCCCTCAATGTGAAAAAGCCCCTTGCGTTTCCGCCTGTCCTCACCAGGCCCTGAAAAAGACTCAGGAAGGCATCATCCGGCTTGATAAGGCCAGATGTCGAGGGGAAGGAAAGTGTGCTTCTGTCTGTCCTTACCAGGCGATTGATGTTGCTTTTGGAAAGGCCTTTAAATGTGATCTCTGCCTAGAAGAATTGGAAAAAGATTGGCTTCCGCGTTGTGTATCGGTTTGTCCTACTGGAGCCTTGAGGCTGGAATTTCCAGGAAGATCTTTTTCCCCAGAAACTACCAGCAAACGATGCGGTAGAGCGCCTGGTCCATACGGTATGTCTGGCCTGTAATACTAGATGCGGTTTAAGAATCCGGGTAAAAGGCCAAAAGATTGAACGCGTGGACGGAAACCCTTACCACCCTTACAACCGGTGCGGAAGAGCAATTCCTTATGATACTCCCCTTGAGAAAAGCCTTGAATTTAGGCCCTCTACCTGTGCTAAACCTCAAATGGATGAAGACTACCTTTATAATCCTTATCGGATCCTAAAGCCCTTAAAGCGTTGCGGTCCAAGGGGCTCAGGGAAGTTTGAACCCATCAGCTGGGAGCAGCTTATCCGGGAGGTGGCTGAAGGGGGAAAGCTTTTTGCCCATCTGGGAGACGATAGCCATTATCCGGGGCTTAAAGAATTTCTCTCCGATGAACCTCTTGATCCCGCTGCTCTCGAGCTCGGGCCCAAAAGAAACCGAATAATATGGCTTACCGGAAGGTCTCAGGCCGGACGCAAGCACTTTATCAAACGTTTTGTTTGCCAGGCGATAGGCTCCATAAATCATCTTCCTCACACTGACATTTGTGGAATCGGTTTTCGAATGGGAAATTATATACTCTCGGATGTAAAGGCCGTGGAATTCAAGGCTGATCCTGAAGCAGCTCGCTATATCTTGGTCTTTGGCTCCAATTTTTTCTCTGCTCTCCAGCCGGGGCCCAACGCCTATGCTGCTAGACTGCATCAAAGGGTCAAAAATGGAGAACTCAAATATGTCATTGTTGATCCCCGCGGGCATGAGGCCCTTGCGCACGCCCATCGTTGGCTTCCGGTTTGTCCGGGCCGAGATGGGGCGCTGGCGATGGGCCTCATACGGGTATTGCTGGAAGAGGAACAGTTTGACAAAGCATTTTTAGAGAGACCCAATCCGGATATCGCCCGTGAAAAAGGCTTCAATACCTTTGCCAATGCCTGCCACCTGGTAATTCTTGCTCCTGAATCAGAGGCCGGACGCTTCTTGACTACCAAAGATCTCGGGGTTGAAGGGGAAGATTTCGTTGTCATTGAGGATGGAAAACCCCTTCCTGCCGGCAAGGCCTCCAAAGGAACCTTGGACTGGGAAGGAGAAATTTCGAGTGTCAAAGTCAAGACGGCTTTCCGTCTCATGAAAGAAGAGATCTTTTCTCATCCCCTGAGTTTTTATGCCCGAGAAGCTGGAATTCCGGAAGAGACCATCAGAGAAGTGGCGCGAGAATTTGCCGCCCATGCCCCTTATGCCGTGGCCTTTGCCTACCACGGTGGGGGGAATTATGTGGGCGGGGCTTACGCCAGCTATGCTATCGCCCTTCTAAACGCCCTTTTCGGAAACATCAATCGCCGAGGAGGCTATTTGCCCCCAGGAGGTGGTATCCTGGCAAAGGGGAATTTACGACCTCAAGAATTTCCCACAAGCCCGAAAGCCTCGCGGAGTCCCTATCTCCAGAGAAAAAGTCCCTTACGAAATAAGCAGCTAGTTCAAAAACCGCGGATATCCGGCCAAATTGCCCTGGTTTCCTTTCACCAAAGGAGGGCTTACCGTATTTGCTCTGGCGGGCATTGATCAAAAATATCCCTATCAGGCAGGGATCCTCTTTACTTCTTTAAAAAAAGGCCATTCCCGGAAGGGACGGAAAGATTTATCCTCTCCTGCGAGCCGAAGACTATTTCTTACGAGCCATGGCTAATCTTGCGGAAAATGCTTCTTTGAAAAGGGCCTCGTTGACGGAAAAAGAATTTGTAGAAAAAAATTATCCCCTTGCCAAATACCGTAAGATCCTTCCGGAAAAAGAATGGGAAAAGGTGGCTACTCTCCTTGCCCGGGGAGGAGTCTTTAGACCCTGGTCTGAGGCCTTTGATCCTCAAGGGAATCTGAAAAAAGGCATTCCCAAGATCCATTTCTGGAACGAAAGACTGGCCCGAAGCAGAAACCCCTTGAACGGAAAACCTTTCCATGGCACGGTCAAGTATGTTGTAGCCCAGGAAGCCTTTGGAGGGCTGATCGAAGAATTGGACCAGGATTTTCCCCTGGTTTTGATAACCCACAAACACGCTCTTCATACCCAATCCCGTACTATTTGTTACGAAAAGGCCTTACATCTCCTTCCACAGCCCCCTCTTGTAATTAATCCCAGAGACGCTCATCAACTGGGGCTTAAGGAAGGGGAGATGGTCATCATTTCTTCCCGAAGCTGGCCCGAAGGATTAACGGTACGCGTAACCATCAGTGAACGAGTTAGGCCTGGCTGTGTAGCCATTTCTCACCATTATGGCCATACCCAACACGGAGCCAGAAGCCTTGTAGTTCGGCAGGGTGAAGAGGTCTTTTTGGGAGGAAAGCGGGTCATGGCCGGTGAAAAGCTTATTCCCAATCTGCGTCGGGCAGCTGGGCCAGCGGTAAATAGCCTTAGTCGGCTTGATGAAAGCCTTTATTCTTTACCACTTGTGGATCTGGTGGGAGGAATTCCGGACTTTAGCAGCACGCGTATTAAGATTCACAAATATACTTGAAGGATCAATTATCTTGGTCGGAGACCAAAATAGCGGAATTAGGGACTGTGCTGGAGGTATAGGTGCGGCGAGCGCTCTTTATTCTTTTGATTTTACCGATTTTTCTCCTGGGAGGAAAAATCCCTTCTCTTCAGGCTGCTGATTATCTTCTTAAAGCCGAAATTCTGGTAAAACCTTCGGAAGCCCGACAGGTAGAGATATGGATTCCTCTCCCCTTAGAGGATGAAAGTCAAAAAATCCTCGCCCTTAAAATTGAAGCCCCAGGCCCTTTTCTAATAGAAAAGGAAGAGGAATATGGAAATAGATTTCTTTACCTTATTATTTCTGGAAGAGGAGCCCGCCTTTCCTACCAGGCCCTTATAAGGCGAAAAGAATTTCAACCCTCCCTAGCTTCACCTCCAAGCCCGCGTCTTCTGTTGCCGGATCGCCTGGTCCCCCTAAAACCTTTTAGTAAGCTAGCAGCAGAGCTTGCTTCCGCAAAAAAGAACCCTTTGGAAAAACTAAAAGCTTTTTATGACTATGTGGTAGAAAACCTGCGCTACGATAAAAGCGGAAAGGGATGGGGCCGAGGAGATGCCCTCTTTGCCTGTAGCGCCAAAAGAGGAAACTGCACCGATTTTCACAGCCTTCTCATGGCATTGGCCCGTGGAACAGGTATTCCTGTTTTCTTTGAGATAGGGCTTCCAATCCCCCCGAAAGGAGGAAAAATCAAAGGCTACCATTGCTGGCTTAAAGCTTACGTGAGAGGAAAGGTCTTAGGCCTTGATGCCTCTGAAGCCTCCAAACACCCGGAGAAAAAGGCCTATTTTTTCGGGCACCTGGACGAAAAGCGTATCCTCCTGGCAAGAGGGAGAGATATATTGCTTGCTCCCCCTCAGCACGGACCGCGATTGAATTTTATTTATCAGGCCTATGCGGAAGCCGATCTAAAACCGGCTCCAGAGCTGGTAAAAACCACCTACTCTGTGAAAATAATCAAAAAATAAATCTCTCTTACCCAAAAAGTAAACTGAGATCATAGCTTTCTCACTCTCCACCCGCATATACAATAAATGGGGGCCTCAAAATAAAAAAGCCGGGCTTAAAAGCCCGGCTTTCTCTCTCCCAAATGGGGCCCCTTTTAGAAGGCAAGCTCGATGGAAAGATAAAAGTTATACATGTGATCGATGGGCTGGAACATGGTAACGCTGTCTCGGTCGTCAAGCTCGGAGCGGATTTGATATGGCTTTCCAAGCCAGACACCGCTTCCAGTGTAATTAAACCAGTAATACTGGAAGCCCACGCGCAGGAAGGCCCGTGCATAGTCGTTTAGGAGCTCTCCGGTGGGGAGATCCTGGATCCAGTAAATTTCTCCTACGTGGCCGCGGGTAGCAAGCTTGTTGAAATAGGCATCATCGGTAGCCACCATAAAGGGCATCCACCATTTGGAACCGTAGTTATATTCGAATCCCACTTTGGCTCCAGCAATCCAGGGAAGCGGTATCCGGGTGCCCACATAAACAGCCCAGCCCGTATGGGTGTCAAGGTCGTCTTTATCAGAGGGGCTCCAAACCGGATTTGGATTTCCAAGCGTGAGATAAGGGCCTGCTAGGAGGCTGTAGTACATGTAAAGATAATTGCCATTGTGATCAATGGGCATCCCCATATAACCCCACTCGTCAGGATCTGTAACGGAGAGGCCAAAAGAGACAAAGTAATCTACATCGGAAAGGTCAAGGAAAGGAAGATCTATCTTGTGCTGCCAGGTAGCACCAATCTCATAGATGTCGCCCAAATTGTGCTGGGTGGTGACACTGAAGGGCATCCAGGAGTTGAAGACCGGATTAAACATGTACCACTGACCATCCGGAAAATCCATCACCCCTTCGGCCTTGAAGGCCTGGACGATTAAGAGCATGTTCCGATCCGGATCATCAATTACGTCCCAGGCAAAGCCATAAAAATCAATATCATCTTTGGCGCGATCGATGGGGCGCTTAAAACCAGACTCAAAGCCTCGCCCATAACAGAAGCGGATCCTTCCCGGCCAAGGCCAGGAATACTGAAAACCTATAGTAGCCCCATCGAAGGGGACGTCGATATTGATCCCGGCCGGGGTGGCATCGCGTTTATCCAAACCTTCACGTAGCTGTGTAGGAGCACCGTGAGTGGTAGGACGGCGACCAAAGGAGATCCAGATGGGAAGATCTGCAATATTGGCCCAATTAAAATAGGCCCGATCTACATAAAGGGCATCATCACTTGGACGCACCCCTAGAGTGAAATTATTGGTGCTCGGAGGGAAAAGCCCAGGAGCAACATAATCGTTTGTCATGCCCCAGATTTTGTAATAGGTAATACGGGCCTTGACGACCGTATTCTCCGTGGGCTTGACCTTAAAATTGAGACGCATACGATTGGTCCAGAGGGTATCGTTTTCACGATGGCCGGAACGAGCTGTCCGGGCAAGCTTTTCAAGATTGTCATTGCTTACCGGCATATTTACTCCGAGCACCTCCCCTACACTCATGCCCGTCATGGTCTGCTGTAAGGAAGATGGAAGGTTCTGAAACCCTTGGGCCATCCCCATAGCCAGACGCTGAAGATCAGGGGGAAGCATGGGGATCATGGAGGGAAGATTCACCATCAAAGCACCCACATTGTCATCCCCATTAATGGCACCAGGCATAAGATTATTCACCCCGGTAACCAGCTGACCAAAAGTGTTGACCATGGTAACAAAAGTCGGAATATAGCTAAACATGTATTTATTTTGGGGAACATAGGCCCTGGTAGAATCCATGCGGGTCCTGATGTCTCCCCAGATCTTAAATTTGCCCATATTGTTTTTGACCTCTTCGAGGAACTCACCCGTCTCCTCCACTGCTTCGGCCTGCTCTTCTTGGGCTTCCTTTACTTCGGCAAGCTGCTTTTTTAGAGCCTCAAGTTCCTTGGATAGTTCTTCGATCCGCTTGAGAAGTTCTTCCGTGGAAGGCTTTGCTGCCTGAACCGAAAAAGGCACCATTAACAAAAAAGACAATAAAAGCACCAAAACCCGCCTCATAAAGACCTCCTTTGGCCATATTTGATCAATTTTCTAGGTGATACATTCTGAGGTTATATATGGGAAGAAATTCACTGTCAATAAAAAATTTTGATCAAATAAAAAAGGCGGCCTTCAGGCCGCCTTTTTAGCCGGAAAAAGAGTTCTTTTAGAAGGAATAGCTCACGCCAACCGTTACGCGATACATATCATCGGCATCATTTTCGCGACCATCAGTAGCGCGGGCCGCAAAGACATCCATCGCATCATCGGTGAAGAGATAGCCAGCAGCAAAGTTGACCTTGAAGTTCTTGTAAAGCTCGTAATCAGCATAGACGTCCACTTCCCAGCCGATGCTGTCATCGCTATCTCCACCATACTCAACATCCTCATCAAGCTGCATATAGTTGACCGCCGCCGCTACATTGAGCTTCGGGGTGGCCTGGTAATCTACCCGGAAACGATACATAAAGAAACCATACTGAGGATCGAGATAAGGGTTACCACTGGCATACCAGCCATCATCAAAGGTGGCGTCTTCAAAGAGGATGATGCTGCCGTAGGTGTGAGTAACGATGGTGTTGTAGTATTCAATGTCTCCATCGTTATCGTCATCTCCGCTGGCATACCAGAAGGTGAAGGAGGTCTTGAGCTGATCCGTCCATTGATAACCAGCTGTGCCATGGAAGAACCAGGCATCAAGATCATCCTGCCCCGGGAGATCGCTGTCACCACCCATATAGATGAGATCAAGGTCGAAAAGGATACCCTTGTAACCGGCAAAATTTACCTCCGCCCCAACCCACCAGGGCTGAATGTGATTCTGAGCTTCATTGGCATAGACAAAGAAGGCTCCCACATCAAAGGTATCTACCTTAAGAAGCTCTTTGAGCTCAAAGTCCACCTTGGCAAACCAGTAATCGTTATCATTGGTGTCATTACGATCGATACTATCTGCATCGCGGGCCCAACCGATCTGATAATCCACCTTGGTCTCGCCAACAGTGAAAGAACCGTAGTTCTTGATACCGGCTGCGGTTTCGTGCCAGAGCCATTCGTTGATATCAATCTGCTGAAGACCTACCGTGAGGCGGTTTTCAGAGCAGAAGTAAGGGAGCTGGAAATCAAGATACATCAAACGGACCTCGATGTCGTCTTCGTCGTTGGCAAAGGCCATTCCGTCTCCAGCCCCACTCGTATCTTCACCAAAGCGCTTGGTGCCGTATTCCATCGACCACACACCCTTGACGTTTCCGTCGTCACTTGAAGCCACCGTCCAGAGACGGAACTGGAGCTCGGCCCAGGTGTCATCAAGATCCTGCTTACCGATCTCATCTACCGGAGCAAATTCATTCCAATCAACATCCCCTTCCTTTCCTACCATGCCCAAAGTGTTGGTAGTCTGAATCTTGGTGCCGTACTCGCCGTGAAACTCAAGCTGGAAGGCCGAAGCCGCCATTGCCCAGGCAAAGACTACCGCCATTACCAAGGCTACCAAAATACTTTTCCTCATCGTTCTTACCTCCTCCTTTAGATTTTCTTTTTCTGTCATCGTTTAAACTCCACAGAAACTTTAAGCTTTAGCTTAACTTCTGTCTAGCAGAATCCCAAAAATTTTTTAGGCCTTAAAAACGGAATTTTAGGAAGAAAAATATTATTGATTCCCAAAATCAACTTCTTTCTATTTATTTCATACAAAAATAAAGGCGGCTCTCTCTTAAGAAAGCCGCCTTAAAGAAATTTCAAGCCAAAATACTTATACGCAACCCGTGGGCTTGGGAAGACCAGCCATCTTACAGGCACCCTTACCAGGGCCAGACGGAAAAAGCTGATAGATCTTCTTGAGAGGATAACCCGTAACCTTGGAAAGAACACGCACCATAGGAGCAACGCCGTTTTTCTTGTAGTAATCCTGAAGAACCTTAATCACCTTCCAATGCTCGTCGGTGAGCTCCTCGATACCCTCAAGCTGCTTCACATACTCAACCCACTCCATGCACCAGGCATCAAGACCACCCAAAAGAAACCCGTCCTCATCGACCTCAAACTTCTTCCCTTTGTACTCTACTACCGGCATAACGCCCTCCTTAATCCAAAATTGTCTTTATGCGCTAGTTACTATAGGGAAAAACTCTTGTCAAGCAAGGCTAAATACCCGCAAAATCCGGGTAAAGGATGGAATCAGCCAGGCTTTTGGAAGCTTTTTTATAAAATTCTTCACAACTACAACTCCTCAGCGCTTTTATTCTCTTATCTCCTCTCCCCAGAGTAGGGCCAGAAGTGGCCAGTGGGTCTTATCAAGGCGTGTAAAGCCGAAAGCTTTCACCAATCTTAAGGCTTCTTCGAATTCCTCTCTGGTGAGAGGTCGATCAAGAGGCGGGTATTTGAAGGCTTCTCCCTCCGGATGATAATGACCCATCAAATTGATATAGATCTCCTGAGAAAGCTCTTTCTTAACGAACTCAAAGATCTCTTTCGTGCCGGCAATTCCGCCAGGCAAAACCAGATGTCTCAAAATAAGGCCTTTTCGGGCAAGCCCCTTCTCGTCACAAACAAGATTTCCCACCTGGCGATACATCTCTTTGAGAGCTGCTTGCGCCACTTCGGGATAATCCCTGGCTTCCAGAATTTTGGCCGCCACCTCTTCATCCCAGACCTTGAAATCCGCAAGATAAATATCCACTATGCCCTCTAAGGCTTTTAATGTTTCCAGGGCCTCATAACTTCCGGTATTGTAAACGATAGGCAAATCAAGCCCTCGAGAAATCGCTATCTCAAGGGCCTCAAGTATTTGCCGTATTTGATGGGTAGGGCTTACGAGATTGATGTTGTGGCAGCCGGAATTTTTAAGTTCAAGCATGATCTCGGCAAGTCTCTCGGGGGAGACTTCCTCTCCAGCCCCCAGGCGACTGATCTCGTAAGTCTGGCAGAAGACACAGGCCAGATTGCAGCCAGAGAAAAAAATAGCCCCTGACCCACCCTCCCCTACCAGACAGGCCTCTTCTCCGAAATGGGCTTCGTAGCCTGCTACTTTAGGGCGCCAGGAAACCTGGCAAAAACCAGGCTTCCGGTTGCGATCCACCCCGCACTTGCGCGGGCAAAGCTTACAGTTTTTTTCGTGCTGGCGACAAAGATGAAGGGCCTTTTCGAGAGGGGATAATTTATCTTTCAGAGTTTTTTCTTCCCCTTCATATATTCTTCAAAGTGAGGATAAAGGCGACGATAGGTAGCCACGATGTGTTCCGGAACCACCCTTACCTCGGCAAAGACCGTCATGAAGTTTACGTCTCCCTCCCAGCGGGGAACGATCTGGATATGAAGATGCTCCGGGATACCGGCCCCGGCCACCTTGCCAAGATTTATGCCCACGTTAAAACCATCAGGCTTCATTACCTCCCGCAAAATACGGATACAGGTGCGGGTGGTGAGCATGAGGGCGGCCAGCTCGTCCTCGTTGAGGTCGTCAAGTTCGGGAACATGCCTTCGAGGCGATACCAGGAGGTGACCGGTATTGTAGGGAAATTTGTTCATAATCACGATTGTCTTTTCGTCAACGTAAAGAATGAGCCTTTCCTCGTCAGGAAGCTTTATTTCCGGAGGGCAAAAAGGACAGCCGGGATCTTTCTTCCCTAACACATATTCCATGCGCCAGGGTGCCCAGAGAACTTTCATGAGCCCTTCTCTCCGTTTAAGATCAATTCCGGTGGCAGAAAAACTTCTACCTCAGTGCCCCCAGATTCTGCTTGTCTCAAGGTGAGAGCCCCTCCATGCATCTCTACAATCTTTTTGGCCACCGAAAGCCCAAGCCCCGAACCATAAGTCTTAGTAGTAAAAAAGGGCTCGGTAACTTTTTTGAGATAAAGTTTAGGAATTCCTATTCCAGAATCAATAATTTGAATTTTAATACCATCGTTTACACAAATAAAAATCTTTAGACTCCCCCCTTCAGGCATAGCTTCAATAGCATTTTTGATGAGGTGGATAAAGACGAGCTGCATCTCTTCCGGATCGACATTGACTATAGGATCCCGCCCTCTGGTTTCAAAAGAGACATGGATACCGTATTCTTTGAAAGAACTCAAAAACAAAGTGAGGGCTGTTTGCACTAAACGGTAAAGACGAACGGGCTGCTTTTCCAGCTTGATAGGGCGCACGAATTCAAAAAGATCTTCAAGCACCCTTTCCAGCCGCTCAGCCTCCCGCACCATGGTTCTCAGATAGGCCTGAAGCTCAGGGGGAATATCTTTTTTCAGCAAAAGCTTTGAAAGCCCACCGAGGGCCGAAATGGGATTCCTTATTTCATGGAAAATTTTTGAAGAAAGTTCTCCCACTGCTGATAGTCTTTCTGCCTCTACCAGGAGATTCTTTTGCCGCTGCAATTCCTGAGAGGTCTTGATCTTTTGAATGCTCATGCTCGCCAGAATAGCCATCGTTTCCAGAAAACAGAGTTCTTCGTCTTCGATGGGTTCTCTAGTTACAAAATTATCAGCCAGAACAAGAGCATAAGTCCCAGAATATCCTCCCAAAACAGCCACAGCTAGTTCATCGGTTTTCAACGTCTCAAAAAAGGAGGTTAAATCTTCATATTCCCCTCTTTGCAGCAAAAAGGCCCTCTGATTCTCAAAAAGATCTTTCTCAAGGGTAGAACCAACGGGGGGTACTAATATCAGGTCTTTTACTATATCTTTTAAACCCTGTGGCGGATTTTTTAAGGATAAGCGGGCCTCTTTTATCATTTCTTCAAAGGAGGGGTTACGAATCTTAAGGTCCTCCCAGATTTCAGCCGCTTCTTCTGGAGAAGAAGGCCCAAGACCCGCCACAGCGCAAAAAAGATCCCGCTTCTCGTCTTTTTTGAGAATGAAAGCCCGGTTAAAACCAAGGCCTTCGGCAGCGGTAATTGCTACCAACAAGACCGCCCAGAGATCTTCTTCATCTTCGGCCTGCAGGAGATGAGTGGCAAAATTAAGAGAAAGATTGAGAAAATCCTTCACCCGACACTGCTGGTGGGAACAACTCCGAGCTTCAAGATTTAAGGAGGACACTTCTTTCATGAAAGTTTCTGATAACCAGCTTCTATTAATAAAATCGGCCATTTTATTAAAAACCTCAGCTCATAATCCAAAAGGAACTTAGCACAGATTACAAAAGAGGCAAAAATTAAAACAAAAGATATTGAGCTGTTATCTTCTTAGAAAACGCCTGAGCTTTAAAGAGACCATTCCCTCGGGGCAAAAAATTAAAATAAGCATCAAAATGGCCCCGTAAAAGATATCTTTATATTCCTCAAAAAAAGACAACACCTGGGGAAGCGGGGTCAAGAAGAAAGAACCTAAAAGGGCTCCCCAAAGACTTCCAGCCCCTCCCACAAGAACCATGGTTACCACTTCAACAGAATAAAAAATATCAAAACTTTTGGGACTGATAAAAGTCAGATAATGGGCGTATAAGGCCCCGGCCAGCGCCGCCAAAAAGGCACTGAAGGTAAAGGTGGCCACTTTGTAGCGTAAAACCGGGATCCCCAGAGCCCGGACAGCCTGCTCACTGGCCTTTATGGCCTTAAGTTCCCGGCCAATCCTTCCCGAAAGAAGCCTCAAAAGCCCCCAGAAAAAGAAGAGGGCCACCGCCCAGATGAGATAAAAATTACGTCGATCGCTATCAAAACAGTAGGAAAAAATACAATAAGGGGTTATCCCCGGAAGGCCTGAAACGCCTCCCGTTATCTCTTCCATCTCCACCAGCAGGAAGTAAACGATTAGATTGACCGCCAGGGTTGCCATCACCAGGTAATGACCTCTGAGACGAAGGATAAAAAAGCCCAAAAACCAGGCCCCAAGGGTGGTAAATACTAAAGCCAGAAAAGTGGCCAGCCACGGATCCCACCCGGTATAGATACTGAGCAGGGCCGAACCGTAAGCCCCAAAGGCATAGAAAGCCCCGTGGCCCAGAGAAATCTGCCCCGCATAGCCGATAAAAACGGAAAGCCCCATTGTAACCAGGAAATAAAGCCCCACGAAAGCAAGGACATTCAAATAATAGGGATTGTGGACGACAAAAGGGATCAATAAGATAAAGAGCGTAAAGAACCAGAAGGCCTTCATAATCTTTCTTCGGTCTCTCTCCCCAGGAGCCCCTGAGGTCTCACGAGTAAAACCAGGAGCAAAATCCCATAGGCAATGATGTTTTTATAGGAAGATACGAGATAGGCTCCGATTCCTTCCAGAAGCCCTAATAAAAACCCCCCTAAAAGGGCTCCGCCAAAGCTGCCGTAACCACCAAGCACCGCCGCGGCAAAACCTTTAAGCCCGATATGAACACCACTTTCAAAAGAAAGGGGCCAAACCGGCCCCACCAGGACTCCAGCAAGCCCGCCAAGGGCCCCGGCCAGAGCAAAGCTTCCCGCCACCACCCAGGGAACCGGGATCCCCATAAGGGCTGCAGCCTCCCTATCAGCAGCCACCGCCCGCATGGCCTTGCCCCACATGGTATAGCGAAAGAAAAAGTGCAAAAGAGCAAAAGCAAGGACCGCAACACCAATGATCCACAAATACTGAGGATCCATCCTAAAAGGCCCCAGAGTTATCTCAGAGCCTTGCTCTACAGGGGGAAGGATAAGGGGCCTTTTACCCCAGATCTCTTTAATAAGCCCTCTTAAAAAAATAGAGGCCCCCACGGTGATAAAGACCAGAAGAAGCACTTCTTTGCTCCGTGCACGAGACAAAATGCCCCTTTCCAGAAAAAGACCCACCAGGGAAGAGACTAAAACGGCCCCTAAAAAGCCCACCCAGTAGGGCATCCCCCAGGAGACCAGAAGGGTGTAAGCCACAAAGGCTCCGATTACCAGAAAATCTCCCTGGGCAAAGTTGACGATCCCGGTGGCATTATGGACCACCCCAAAACCAAGGGCTATGAGGGCATAAACTGCACCCGCTGAAAGCCCGGCCAGGAGAAACTGGGCCAGAATCAGAAAATCCATGGCGGGGAAATATCTAATCGGAAGGAGAAGAGGAGTAAACCTTCCAGATTAATTCTTCAAGTGGCCGCTTGGGAACATGATGCACACCGTTTTGATCGCGCCAGTAACGAATATCTCCTCCAGGAGGAATATCTTCTACCACCACTTTTTCTTTTGGGAGGCCCAAAGCAATAACGTGCAGGATCTCAAACCTTTCGGGGATCTTCAGTTCCCGGCGCAGTTCATCTCTATCAACGGAACCGATAATACACCCTCCGAGCCCCTTTTCTACTGCTCCTAAGAGGATATTCTGGGTGGCGATCCCGGCATCCACCCCAAAGACCTGAGCAATATCTTTGTCTCCCAGAACAATAATGTAGGCACTCGGCCTTTCACCTTCAGCCGGGCCCGGCCAGTCCTTGAGATAAGCAGCCCAGTGAAGATAGGGAAAAATCCTGGCATTACTCCGGGGATCGTTGGAAAGAATGTATTTTAAGGGTTGAAGATTGCCAGCTGAGGCCGAAAGCCTGGCCAGGCTTATGAGCTCTTCAAGGATCTTGAGGGGAATGAAAAAATCTTCCTCAAAACGCCGATAACTTCGACATCTTTTCACCAGTTCATAAAGGGACATCTTTTTTCACTCCTCATCAGAAGAAATCATGGTAACAAGGGTATCTCGTAATTCTTTCAAAGTGAAGGGTTTATAAAGAATCTTTTCTACCCCACACTTCTCCAGAAATTTTTTATCTTCCTCGCTGAGATAACCTGTAATAACAATCGTTTTGAAGGCCGAATTTTTTTCCTTTAAGTGTTTAACAAGTTCCTTTCCCGAAATACCTGGCAAATTCAAATCCACAAGGAGAAGAACCGGATCAAGGCCTTTTTCTATCTCGGAAAGGGCCTCTTCCCCAGAAGGATAATATTGCACTTCAAATCCCCAACTCTTGAGAAAAAAAACCAAAGAATTGCCAATTTCTTGCTCGTCTTCTACTACTAGAACAGTTCTCCCCTCCATTCTTACTGGAGCTAAGGTTGATAAAAATTCTTGCAGCTCATCAGGCTTAAAATTAGTGAGGAGGGGAAGATAAATATCAAAAGTAGTGCCTTTTCCTAACACGGATTTTACTGCAATAATCCCCCCTGCCCCTTCTACCATTCTCTGGGTTACAGAGAGTCCCAACCCGCTTCCAGCATTATTTAACTTTTGCCTAGCAAATGACAAAAAAGAACTTGAGGTTTTAGTGGTAAAATAAGGTTCAAATATTTTCGGCAACATTTCAGAGGAAATACCCGGGCCAGTATCTTCCACTACTAGACAGGCAAAAGGGCCTTTCAAGATTTTTTTTCTCCCCGGGATAAAACCTCCGGGCCTTTCATTTTGAAACTCCTTCCAGAAAGTACGAAAGGACAAAGTGCCACTTTCCCCCATTGCTTGAATGGCATTGAGGGCAAGATTTAAAATAATCTGAGCTAATTGTCCCTTGGCGAGGGGAACATAGAGGGCCGAATTGATTAGCTCAATATGGAGATTAATCCCTCGAGGGATAGTCTCCCTCAAAAAGGCCAGGGCCTCTTTTACCTGCTGATTTAACTCACAGGTTCCTGTCTCAAAAGAAGAGGGTCTGGTAGTATCAATTACTTGACGTACCACCTGAGCGGCCCGATCACAAAGGCTCAAAATATCCTTTAAAGTAGATTCGTGGGATTTCCCGATTCTATCGAGGAGAAGTTCTCCTTTTAGACGGATAGCCGCCAAAATGTTGTTGAAGTCGTGAGCAATCCCCGCTGAAAGGGTGGCGATGGCTTCCATCCTTTGCATCTGAATTAGCTGGTTCTGAAATTCTCTCTCTTTGGTAAGATCCTGAACGAAAAAGACGTAACCATTTATATCCTGAGAATTCTCTTCACTCGAGAAAGCTCGTACTTTAAGGCTTAAGACCTTATCCTCCGGTCCCAGTTTGGTCTCACTCTGGAAGACATCTTCCTGACGGATTACTTTTTTGATCCGCTCCCAGTCTGCACTGCCCAGAAGAAGCTTTAAAAGCCCGACAAAATTTTTTTCAGGAGAAAGAGAAAAAAACTCTTCGGCCCTGGGATTGGCAAAAATGGGGTTAAAATCCTCATCTGTTACCACTATTCCCTGATCGGTGGCCTGCTCCACCACCAGTTCAAGGATATTTTGTATTTTTACGAGATTCTTACTTATTTCCTCAAGCTCTCTGGTCTTCTGATGCAGGAGCTCTTGCCCCCGATAAAGGGCTTGCTCTTTTAGTTCCCGCTCCACCACAAAAAGGTAGTATTCAGCCCTTTCGGCGGCCGGTAAAACGCTTTTGGCCCCGTGCAGGACATAAGAGAAGGGATCTTCCTTTAAGACACCCTGTTGCAAGACAAAAAGCGAGAGATAAGGAGCAGTCTGTTTGAGGAGCAAAACGTCTTCAGGTAGAAAACTTGAGGAAATAAGACCAAGAGAAAACTCTCTTTCTTTTAATGCATTTACGGCCTCTTTAAGGCTAAAAAACCGGATTAAGGAAAAACCGGCCTGCTGAAATACTTCTACCAAAGAACCAAAATCATTTTCTTTAGGGGCCAAGAGAACAATCCTATAGGCCTCCTTTTCTTTAGGAGAAAGAGCCTCCCCTTCTAAAATTCCTTTCACCTTCGCCAGAAGCTCTTCTGAAGGGCAGGGGTAGCGTAGATATCCTTCAACCCCCAGAGTGCGCAAGATCTCCTCCACCTCTCCAAATTCGAGGTAAGAGGAAATAATAAGAACCGGCACTTTAAGCCGCTTCTCCAGAAGGAAGCGACACAATTGCCAGCCATCTACCTCAGGCATATAAAGATCCGTTATAAGGAGCGAAGGAATAAAACCCGTGGAGAGCAGTCTGATGGCCTCCGCCCCGTCTTCCGCCTCTTTTACCCGGAACCCCTCTTTGCGAAGAAGAGAAGCAATCCGAAAACGCTGGACGGGTTCATCATTGACCAGTAAGATGGTGCTCGTTCTGGTTGCAACCATAAAATTTTTAGATTAATTCTAACCTAAGTTTAATTAATGATCACGAGGTGCCTATGACAAGCTCTCTTCTCCTTAGCATAACCACTTTTATTTACCTCGCAGCTTCTATCTTTTACCTGCTACACTGGATCTTCCGCTGGAAAAAATTGGGCCCCCTGGCGACGGCTACCTGTGCCGGAGGGCTTGTCCTCCACACCATCGGCTTTTTTATGCGCTGGTGGGAATCCTACCAGCTGGGCTATGGTCGTATCCCCCTTACCAATCTCTATGAATCTCTTATCTTTTTCGGCTGGACGACGATTGCAGTTTATCTTTATCTGGAATATAAGACCAAAAATCGCGTCATAGGCGTTTTCACCACCCCCTTTGCCTTTCTGGCAATGGCTTACGCCTCCTTTTCCACCACCCAGGAGATACAGCCCTTAATCCCAGCTCTTCAAAGTAACTGGCTTACCGTGCACGTGATTACCTGTTTTCTGGGGTACGCGGCCTTCGCCATCTCCTGCGGCCTGGGGATCATGTATCTTTTTCACAAAAAGGTCCAGAACAACACGGGAATCTGGGCCCATATTCCGGATCTCAAGGCCCTTGACGAACTTATTTATAAAACCATCCTTTTTGGCTTTTTCTGGCTCACCGTGGGTATCATTACCGGTGCCGTATGGGCCGAACAGGCCTGGGGCTCTTACTGGAGCTGGGATCCTAAAGAGACCTGGTCTCTTATCACCTGGTTTGTTTACGCCACCGCGATCCATGCCCGTTTGATGCGAGGGTGGTCGGGCACCAAGATCGCCTTTTTCTCCATCATTGGTTTTGTCTCCGTCCTTTTCACCTACTTCGGAGTCAACTTCCTGCTTTCAGGGCTTCACAGCTACGGTGCCGGTTAAAATTTACTGCCCCGCTCCTCCCGACCCCCTCTGGGCAGAACAAAATCTTGAAAGACTCCGGGAAGCACACCCGAATTTCCCCTTTGCTCTCCTGACTGATTCCAGCCTTAAGCGCTTACAAAAACTCCTGGGCTTCTCCCCTTACGCCACCAATCTCCTCCTGCGAGGGGAAGATCTTTTAAGACTCTTTCTCAAAGAGCCATTTCCTTCTCCGCTGGGCCCCTTAACCCTCTGGAAAAATTATTTGAGGGAAGCCCGGGCTTTTAGAGAATGGAAAGATTTTGCCCTCTGGCTCCGCCGGATCAAACAGCAGGAAATACTTAAAATCCTGGTAAAGGACCTTGAGGGAGAAAATTTTGCCCGCACCGCATATCGGCTTTCTAAGCTGGCAGATTTTTTCTTACGGGCCACCCTTAACTGGCTCACCTCGCACCGGTTTTCCCCGGATCTAAAGAAGCGCTTTTTGATCCTTGGGATGGGAAAGCTTGGGGGAAGAGAGCTCAATTACAGCTCCGACATAGATCTCGTTTATTTTTATCAGGGAAGCATCTCAGAGAAAGAAAGTTTTATTTCTCTCGCACGCGAAATCACCCGCTTGCTAGATCAGCTCCTCGAAGGAGAGAGGCTTTTTCGGGTAGATTTGAGGTTGCGTCCGGGAGGAAAGGACGGAGAACTGGTCTATTCTCTTAAAGCCGGCCTTTCTTATTACTTTTACCAATCCCATCCCTTTGAAAGGCTGGCCCTGGTAAAAGCCAGGCCCGTAGCAGGAAACCTGAAGCTTGGCAAAAGTTTTCTAAAGGCCCTGCGCCCGGCAATTTATCCCCGTTTTCTGGACTACACCTACCTTGAACACCTAAAAGACCTGAAGGAGCGCCTTAAAAAAGAGGCCTTCAAAAAAGGGGCAGAAAGGGATCTCAAGATTGGTCCTGGTGGCATCCGGGAGGTGGAATTTTTCTGCCAGGCCCTGCAGATGATTTACGGGGGGAAGGAGCCAGGCCTTCGCACCAGGAACACCCTCTGGGCCCTTAAAAAACTTTCTCGTCTGGGGCTTCTTCCGGCCGAAGAAGCCTCGTTTCTTGAGGAAGCCTATGTCTTGTTAAGGACGGTAGAACATCGCCTCCAGACTGTCCATTTTCGCCAGACCCATACTCTGCCTTCAGAAAGGGCTGCCCTTCTTCGTCTGGCAAGGAGTCTTGGCTTCACAGGGGAAGAAGCCCTGAAAGAATTCGAAGAGACCCTCAGAGAAATACGCCGGCAAGTAAATTCCATCTTTGAAAGCCTTTTCCGCCCCACCCGTCCCCCGAAAGGGGCTTCTTTAAAGCAAGATATCCTCTCTTTCCTTGAGGGCCAAAAAGAGGCCCGGGAAGTAGCGGATAAACTCTCCCTTCCCCCAAGGCTCCTTGAGGATTCCCAAAAACTTCTCAAAACCTCTGGCCCCCTTGCCCGAAAAAGGGCCCCTCTCCTCAGAACCATTCTGCTGGAGGCCCTGGCCTGTCTTTCCGAAGTGCCCAAACCGGAGCTGGCTCTGGCCCGTTTTCTCTCTTTTCTGGAAAGGCTTGGGGGACGGCTCTCCTTCTTTTACGCCTTGAAACACCAGCCCGCAAAAATCCTTGACCTCTT
>Ga0256833_1000566_pt1 | contig 28528 bp, 29 predicted proteins | sample 356284metaG_FD_190535 | JGI IMG/M metagenome (GOLD analysis project Ga0256833, IMG submission 190535) | Hydrothermal vent microbial communities from Mid Atlantic Ridge, Atlantic Ocean - 356-284 | ecosystem: Environmental > Aquatic > Marine > Hydrothermal vents | place: Atlantic Ocean: Mid... | reverse complement strand
ACAAACCAAATTAAGTGTTGAGGTGGTTGGAACATCTGCACTATTGAGATTTTTATGAACAATACAGACTTTACAGTCATTATGTTCTAAAGCATCATTATGAAAGTGTGTTGCACTTAAAAAAGAGCTTACAAGATAAAAAATAACAATGGATTTTATTAAAAATAACTTTACTCTTTTCATGAAAAGGATTATACTATTTTAAATATCAAATTTCAATTTAAATGATGGTTTTGCTATACCATACCCTTGTGCTTCATCACACCCCAATCGTAATAAATTAGGAAGATGCTCTTTACTCTCTACACCAATAGCAACAACTTTATAGTTAAATGCTTTTGCTAACTTAATAGAAGCATCTACAATAGAGTGATTTTTACCATTTATAAGCATATCAATAACAAAACTTTTATCTATTTTAATAGTATCAATATCAAATTTTTGGAGATGTGCAAGAGTAGATGACCCTATTCCAAAATCATCTAAGGCTACTTTAAAACCTAACTCTTTAACTGTTTTAATGCGACTTCTACCCAATTCAATATCTTGAATAGCTGTCTCTTCATCAATCTCAAAACATATTTTACTAGGAGATACCATTGGATATCTGTCTATTATCTCTTTAACCATAGGAATAAACTCTTTAGCATTAAACTCCAAGAAACTAATATTAATCCCAATTGAAATATTTCTATTTTTTTCTGAAAATCTATTTTGTTCAATAAAGACTTGCTCAATAACCCATCTTGCAAGATAGAGTCCTATCTCTAAATCATTCCATATATAGGGTAGAAATTTATCAGGAGTTAAAATAGATTTTTGAGGGTGCCTCCATCTCAAAAGAGCCTCAAAAGCGACTATCTCTTGATTATGAAGATTAATAATAGGTTGATAGTAGAGAAGAAACTCTCCTCTATCTATAGCATCTTTTAACTCTTGTGATTTTTTAGCTTTTATTTTAAATTTAGACTCCTCATTTGGGTCATAGAAAGCATAAGGAACTCCCAACTCTTTTGCACGATACATCGCTTTATCTGCTTCTCGTAAAAGTTTGTCAAAAGAGGGTTCTGCAACAGTAGGTGGGCTAAAAGTGATACCCATACTAAAAGATATATCTAAATAGTGTTTTGCTCCATCATCATCTTGATAGACTACAGGTTCAGAAAAGTTTCTCTCTAAACGTCCTAAAAATTTTAAAATATGATCATTCTCTTTTAGGAACCCTACAGCAATAACAAACTCATCTCCACCAAAACGAGAGATAATATCTGACTTTCGTAATGATTTTTGTAGATATTGAGCTACCTTTTTTAAGATAAGGTCACCTGCATCATGACCATAAGTGTCATTTATGGGTTTAAACTTATTTAAATCCATTGACAAAATAGCTACTGCTTTTTTCTCTCTTATACTCTCTTTTACTAAAGGTTGAAGTTTTGTAAAAAATAGTTTACGATTGGCTAAACCTGTTAAAAGGTCATGATTTGAAGCAAACTCCAAATCTTGTTTATATGCCTCCTCTTTTCGTTCTCTTTTTAAATCATCTAAAACCTCATCTAATGTATCAAATAGCTGTCTTGAGTTTAGGGGTTTCATAATATATTTGTCAACATTTATATTAATTGCCTCTGAGAGATGCTCTACTTCATTGTAACTTGTAAAAAGTATAATTCGTTGATTTTGATTCTCACGCTTTATCTCTTTACACATCTCTAAACCGTCCATTTTTGGCATAGATATATCAGCTAAAACAACATCTGGACGCTTCTCTTTAAAGAGTGCAATCCCATCTACACCATCATTGGCAACATAAATCTCTTTAAAATAGCCACTTAGAACACTCTTTACTATATTTTGAGTAATAGTCTCATCTTCAACATATAGTAAGGTAAAATCATTTGTTATATTAAATATGTTAAAGCCTTTTTTTTTAAGTATAACATATAATAGATTAATAATTTAAAACATTTTTGAATATTAATACCTCCTCTTTAAAATAACCAAATAGACAAAGTCTTTTACAATAAGCCCAAAAGAGTAAATCCACAAAATATTTACAATATAATTGAACTTATAATCAAGTCCAAAATAGAGAATGGGTGAACCTATAAAGATTATCCATTTCATATAGTAAAAGAAAAGAATTCCTACTCCAAATATCTCTTTTAGAAACTTTTTCATACTAAAATCCTATAGGTGATAAAACTAAATATCCATGCTACAACAGTAGTAAACACAAACAGATAGAGAAGATATTTGTATCCACCTGCCTCTTTAGCAAATACCATTGATGCTGCTAAACATGGTAGATATATCATAACAAATACAATAAATGCCATAGCTGTCGCAACACTATATGTAGAGGCTAAAATCTCTCGTAGGCTACTACTGTGGTCATCTACTTCATCTCCAATAGAGTAGAGAACTCCTAATGTAGAGACTACCATCTCTTTGGCTGCTAAGCCTGTCTCTAGGGCAACAGTCATTTTCCAGTCAAACCCTAATGGAGCAAAGAGAGGCTCACTCGCCTTTCCAATCTGCCCTAAATAGCTCTGTTCTAAAAGCTTCATCTGCAACTCATTGTTTAGTTTAGATATCTCTTCTTTACTACTACTCTGCTCTATTTTAGTACTATACTGCTCTTCTAAAAGTGGATATTTTGGGTAGTTAGAGGCGAACCAAATTAAAATAGCAGCACCCAAAATAAATGTTCCTGCTTTTTTAACATACCCCTTAGCATTGTTATAAACTGTATGCCAAATAAGCTTAAATGAGGGGAGTCTATACTTTGGCATCTCCATTACAAACGGCTCATCTTCACCCTTAAATACAACCACTCGAAGTATTTTTGCCATAATTAAACCAAGCATAGCACCTGCAATATAGATACCAAATAGAATAGTTCCTGCACTATCACTTGGGAAAAAAGCACCAATAAAAAGAACATATATAGGCAATCTAGCTCCACAACTCATGAAACCTATAATAAAGAGCGTAATAAGTCTATCTTTCTCATTTTTTAGCGTTCGAGCTGCCATATAAGCAGGAACAGAGCAACCAAAACCTGTAACTAAAGGTATAAAACTCTTACCATGCAATCCAAACTTATGAAAAAATCCATCAAGTAAAAAAGCGACTCGACTCATGTAGCCTGTTGTCTCTAAAAGGGCAATTCCTATATAGAGAATAATAATATTTGGTAAAAAGAGTAAGACTGCTCCAACCCCACCAATCATACCATCAACTATCAGACTTCTAAAAGAGTCATTAGAGATATTTGCTCCAATCTCATCACCTAATAGTTGTACTCCTGTATCTATCCACTCCATGGGAATAGCCCCTAGAGTAAATGTTAGCTGAAACAAACCCCACATAAAAAAGAGAAATATTGGAATACCAAAATATTTATTAATCAGTATCTCATCTATCTTTTTAGTTAAATTTTTTACACCTCTATCTCTATTACATTTAATCGTCTCTAACTTAATTCCTCTAGCAATTGCTATATACTCATTAGCTCGTATCTCTTCAATGCTCTTGGTTTCATGATGCATGTAGATATGATTTAATGACTCAATAAGTCGTGGCTGAAGCTCTACCATAATTGGGTGGTCATGCAACTCTTTAAATAGCTCTCTATCTTCAATAAGCAACCGAATAGCTATCTCACGAGAGGTTAAATCTCTCCACTTAAATCTCTTCTCTTCTAAAAACTTAGAGAGGTTAAAAAGCTCCTCTTCAAAAGCATCACTGTAGGTTATTTTTGAGTTTTCTCTATAAGGAGTATCTGCCACTTTATGAATGGTCTCTAATAACTCTTCTACTCCTTTACCACTTCTTGCAGAAACAGCCACAACAGGTACACCAATAATCGCCTCTATCTGCTTAACATCTATCTCCAACCCCTCTTTCTCTGCTTCGTCTATCATATTTAGGGCAATAACCATCTTTTTGTTTAACTTTAAAAGCTCTAAAGTCAAAAGTAGATTTCGTTGAATATGCGTTACATCGACTACATTTACCACAATATCATAATCTTCATCAAGTAGATACCTATGTGCTACCTTCTCCTCTTGGGAAAAACCACCAATAGAGTAAGTTCCAGGTAAATCAACCATCTCCAAAATATGACAGTGATGTTCAAAACAGACCTCACTCTTCTCTACTGTTACTCCTGAGAAGTTACCAACTTTTAGTCCATTTGAGCCACTCATCGCATTAATAAGCATCGACTTCCCAACATTGGGTTGCCCTGCTAAGACTACTTTTATTGCTTCCATTTTATAACCTCTCTACTTCAATCTTTGATGCTTCTTCTCCACGAAGTCCAATAAGTGTATCATCTACCAAAATCTCCATTGTCTTCTTACCCAATGAACACTCCTCTACACTCAACTCACTACCTCTTGATACACCAAAAGATAGCAGACGACTCTTTAATGAATCCTCTGTATCTATCTTAACAATCATAGCTCTATCGCCTTTATGTAGTTCTGAAAGTTTCATACTATTTTACCCCTTAATTTGTAACATCATATCACCTAAAAATTATAATTAGCAAAAATACGAAGATGTTTTGCATCATCTTCCCCAACATTGGTACCTTTTAGGTTCGACGCAATAGCATGAACCTCAAATGCATCACTCATCTCATAGCTTAACACCAAATCAACCTCTGTTGCTTTTGCTTTATCACTATTTTCCAATGTCACTCTACCTAAACCAACAGTTAAGCCCTCTAAACTATTAGATGCTTCATACTCTACACCATACCATGTCGCTTTCCCATTGGCTCCTGCATTGTCTAATATGAGGTATTCAGAGTTTGAGTAAAAAGCTCCTCCACCAAAACCAGAGTTAGCTCCATTATCTTTAACTTCTGTGTAAGCTCCTCTCACTGTTAGCCCAATATTTTGAGCCATTAAACTAGCTGTTACACCATAAACATTTGCATCAGCTCCTACACTATAACCCTCTTTTGCATACTGTAACCCAAAACCATAAGCTATATTATCAATACTTTTCTCATAGTCAGATTCAAGAAAAATAATACTATCTAGCTCTGCTTTATCTAGGTTGTAGTACCATGCTTGAAGTGTTAAATCTTCTATACCCTCATAGGCTATACCAACCAATTGCATACCTCTATCTTCATTAATATTAGAAAACTTATCAACTATAGGGGCATCAACACCTGCCATCTTCACTATATGACCCATAGTCAATGTTGTATTTTGAACCATTTGACTCTGAAACATAACAGCTTCAAAACTATTTGGAACCATTCCAATATCATCTACTTGAGCAAAAGGGGTCTCAATCTCTTGTAAACCAACCGTTAAAAGATTTTTTGCAAAAGTCGCTTTTATATACGCCTCACCTAAAATAGAGTAAGATTTATGACTATCTCCACGCAGAGGGATTAATCCTCTATTATCATCATGAAAAAGAGCATAAGAGGTGTAGAGAGAAGCTCCAACAGAAATACCCCCTAACTCCCCTGTCTCTAAATGCAACTTTCCACCAATAGCATCATCTTTATAGACTCTATCTTCTTTAACATCATGATGCTGATAAGTTCCTCTAATATATCCTTCTACTTTTGTCTGCTTTAATGCTTCACTTAAACTCTCTGCCTCTGAACCTACTACTAACATCAATAGTAACCCTAAACTACTCTTCACTATTTCTTCTCCTTTTAAATTGATAACAATTATCGTTTTATTTTTTAAATCTTATCCACTTTAAACTTAATTTATAATAAAAGTGATAATTGTTATCAATTAATATTTTATCTGGGTATGATATAATAGTAATTATGAAAATACTTATTATTGATGACAATCAAGAGATACTTTAGTAAGCAGGTCATCCATAAGCTCTAAAATAGATAGAAACTCCAACTCTTTTTTCAGACCTGTTAAATGATTTAATAAAAAATTAGCATCTACCTCAAGCTGATACTCAAGATTTTTCTGCTCTTTTTTTAAAAGAAAGGAACTTAACCTGCTTATAACAAACCAACCTTAATATAATTCCACTTCTCACCACTCTACCATTCCCCATGACTCTAAATCTTTTTGAAGTTCATCTAAACTTTTCTCTTTATGACATGCGTAACAGGCATTGGTCTCTTTTGGCATTTTATACTTTAAACTCTCTGCAGGTGAAGTAAATGAAAACTTATGAGAACGTACCGTAAGAGGTGATTTACCTGTATGTCTGGCTGTTTTTGGCATGTGACACTCAATACATTGTGAACCTTTAGAGTTAGCTTTGTGATGAGTATGTGCCTCTAATGATGCTTGGTGTGGACCTATAACTGAATTAAAAGAGTGGCACTTCATACACGCTTTGTTCCCCTCTGGCTTGTCAGCTCGATTGCTTAACGTATGTGGATTGTGACAATTAATACAAGTAATTCCATGCTTATACATAGCATCATGCACAAACTCATTCCCTTGAGTTCGGTTCTTTTTAGCTGCTCCATTTGCCCAAAACTCTTTGGTCTCAAATCCCAACTTATGAGGAGCTATTTTTTTATAATTGATGAGTGGCTCTCCTGCTTCATATCCACTTGGGTAATCTTTGGCTATATACCATAAATCTTTAACCGATAGATTACCATCTAACCGTTTATCTCTATTTCTCATGTGACACTGAAGACAGACTTCATTGGTTCGAATTGGGTCTGCCATTGAGGCAACATAAAGCTCATTATTAGGGTCTGACACATGTTTTGACCCTGCTCCGTGACAAGACTCACAAGAGATAGAAAGCTCCACTCTCTTTTCTCTTGACATATAGCCTGTAAAGTGACATCCATCACAGGTATTTGAAGTAGGGAATACTTTATTGTCATGTTCATAAGCATCTTTATACCAATATTTATAGGGTTTAAACTGTTGCCACTTTTGAGTCTCTACATTCCATTGATAGTTACCCATTCTAAAGTCATCTTTTCCATTAATCTTAGCAGGTATCATGTAACGCTGTTTAAATTTTGAACCTATAGTATAGATTGCATCTTTTAGGGTAAAGTCTGCATCTTTTGGTAATTTTGAGAAGTTAGCAACTACTACTGATGGGTCTGCTTTTATATCTTGAATCATCTTTGAGTGAAGTGAAGAACTCCATGCTTTATGCTCCTCTTTATGGCACTCTTGGCACTTTTTAGAACCTATAAACTTAGCATCTTTTTGGGAGATTGGCTGTAAATTGACATTAAGACCTACTCTACTTTTTGTAAGTTGTTGATAATATGGAAGAATTTTAGGTTGAAAAAACCATGCTAGAGAGGCTAAAATAATTAAAGTAAATAAAATAAGAATCTTTTTCATACTGAAAGGGTAGCAAAGTTTTAATAAATATAGACAAAAAAATTTGCCTATAGATTAAATACTTGCATAACCCTACTCTATTTCACCAGAAAAGCCCATAATTCCACCTGAATGGTTAATAGCATTCTGCATACCATTTTGTCTAAAGAGATTTTGAACTTGACCAGAACGGCTACCTGTTCTACAAGTAAAAATAACAGTTTTATCTCTGTTCTCATCTAAAAATGATTGAGCCCAAGATTGAAAAGTTGAGGTTGGTTTTAAAGCATCTACACCCTTTATATGTGCATCATCATACTCCATCTGCTCTCTTACATCAACTAAAAGAAAATCTACTTTTCCCTCTGCTCTCTCTTTTAACAATAACTCTAACTCATTTGAAGTCACATACGACTTATTTAAGATTTCGCTCATATTCTATGAATCCTTTATAAAAATATAGTTTATTCTATATAATTTTATATTACAAGTAGTTTTTTTAATATATTTAACTGATTTAAATCGGAGTAAGTTACTCTTATTTACATAATTTAACCTCTCTTATAATATAATTCATCAATTACTTTAAAGGATTACCGTGACTATAGACAACAGAGTACTTGAAAAACTTGAAAAACTCTCAATGTTAAAAATTGAAGATGAAAAAAAAGAGGAGTTAGCAGGACAACTATCTGAAATCTTAGCTTATGTTGAAAATTTATCTGAATTAGATACAGATAGCCTAAATGCTACATTTTCTACTCTTAGTGGAGGTACACCACTAAGAGTAGATGAGCCAAACAGAAACCAAAAAATTTCTCAACATATCTTTGCTCATGCACCAAATGCAGAAAATGACTTTTTTATTGTTCCCAAAATTATTGAGTAATAAACTTAAACTAAAATAAAGAATATTTTATATACTATATTATTCAATAAAATATAATTTTAAATAGAGAGAATAATATGGCTATAGATATAAAAAAACTTCTACAGAGTGTTGTTGCACATGGTGCTTCTGACTTGCACCTTGTTGCACGTTCTGAACCTCAAATTCGTATTGATGGTACTCTTAAAGCTGTTAATTTACCTGTACTAACTGGTGAAGATATTGAAGAGATGACCTATGCTCTACTTACAGAGAAACAGAAAAAATCTTTTGAAGAGCATTTAGAGCTTGACTTTGCACTGATGCTTCCTGGTATTGGACGATTTAGAGCCAACTACTACCGAACACTTGGGGATATTGCTGCTGCTTTTAGGATTATTCCTACTGAAATTCCATCACTTGATGACCTCAATTCTCCTGCTATATATAAAGAGCTAATTAAAAGAGAAAAAGGTTTAATTCTTGTTACAGGACCTACAGGTTCTGGTAAATCAACTACCCTTTCAGCTCTTTTAAATGAGATAAACCTAACAGAACATAAACATATTATTACAATTGAAGACCCTGTGGAATTTATTCATCAAAATAAAAAATCTGTTTTCTCCCATCGTGAAACAGGACGAGATACACGAAGCTTTGCATTAGCACTTAAATATGCTATGCGTCAAGACCCAGATATTATTTTAATTGGAGAGATGAGAGATAAAGAGACCATTGAAGCTGCATTAACAGCTGCTGAGACAGGTCACTTAGTTTTTGGAACACTTCATACCAACTCTGCTCCTGGAACTATTAACCGTATTATTGATGTTTTTGGTGGAGATGAACAGGCTCAAATTAGAACTATGATTTCAACCTCTTTAGTAGCTGTAATCTCTCAAGTTCTTCTACCAAAAGTAGGAGGAGGACGTGTTGCAGTCCCTGAAATAATGGTAACCAACCACGCCATTGCAAACCTAATTAGAGAAGATAAAATACATCAAATCTACTCTCAAATGCAACTAGGGCAAGGTAGTACAGGAATGCAAACCCAAACACAAGTGCTTCTAAAACTTCTAAACAAAAGAGTCATAGAGAAACAACATGCACTACAATATTCAAACAAACCCGATGAACTAAAGAAAAATATCAATTTCAGATAACTTTAGATATAATTTTTCAAAAATTAATCTGTAGGAAATTATGGATTATTATTAAGGTTTGGTAAGTTATGGATTTTATGGGTTTTCATATTGTAGATATTGTCATTGTCTCCTTGGCAGCTTTTTTAGCAATTAAAGGTTTAGTGAATGGATTTACAAAAGAGTTATTAAGCTTCATTACTATTGTTGGAGGAATTACACTTGCAGCAAAATTCAACACAACTGTTGTTGAGTTAATAAATAAGGAGGAGATTGTCCCTACTATCTCTGATAGTTATTCTAAAATTATTGGTTTTGTTATTATTCTTGTTGCTGTATGGTTAATTATTGGAGTTATCTCCTCTATTATAGAGAAGTTTACTTCAAATGAAACTGGTATTTTTAGCCGACTTTTTGGATATATTATTAGTTTTGCTCGTTACATTTTTATCTTCTCACTAATTATCTTTGGCGTTAACCAATCTGATTTTTTTAAAGATGATGCCTCTAAACTAAAAAAAGAGACCAAACTTTTTTCTCCAATGAGTAAAATTGGTGCCTCACTTTTAAATATTGACATAAACAAAACAGTCACATCAGTCAAATCAGAAAACAATACAACTGATACCGTTGATGAAGATTCAATTACAATTGAAGAGACAAGCATACTAGAGAATATTGAAAACAATATTAGTACTATCTCTGCTAAACTTACAGAACATAATAGCAGTGAAGATAACAGTAGTAATGATTAGAGAATTTTAATGACCAATACAATATCGTATGATGATGTTCTTGAAAATTTCAAGAGATTACTAAAATCAAATAGTCTAAAGTACACAACGCAACGTGAGCTTATACTTAAAACCATCTACGATAACAGTGGACACTTTACACCTGAAGATATATACAACCTACTTAAAGAGAAGTACCCAACAGTTAAACTTGGTATTGCAACCGTTTACCGTACCCTAACACTACTAGAAGATGCCAATATTGTAAGTTCCATATCATTTGGAGCTCAAGGAAAGAAGTATGAGTTTGGACTAAAAGAGCATCATGACCACTTAGTCTGCTTAGAGTGTGGTGGGATTGAAGAGTTTTTTGATGAAACTATTGAGAAACAACAAGAGGAGATTGCTAAAAAGTTTAATTTTAAAATGACCAATCACATTATGAAGATTATGGGTGTCTGTTCTGCGTGTCAAGCCAAATAGATACCCTCACAAAAACTCATCTAATAGCAAAAAAAGTACATCATAGGAGAGACCTTGATATTTAACAATCAATATATTCAAGAGCGAATTAAAAAAACAGAAACATTAAGAGAGAGAGGGATTAACCCCTACCCTAACCAAGTCAAAAAAGGAACACCATCGACACAATTTTTAAGTGAATGTGCTTATGTTCATGAGATTGAAACCGATGAGATGAAACAGGACAAAACTAAAGAGTACAGACTTACAGGTCGTCTTAAATTTATACGAATTATGGGAAAAGCTGCCTTTGCAAAGATAGAAGATGAAGGTGGATTGGTACAAATTTACTTTAACAGAGATGACCTACCAGAGGGCTACTATAATGAGGTAGTAAAACGTCTCTACGAAGTAGGAGATATTATTGAAGTAAAAGGTTACCCTTTTGTAACAGGTACAGGAGAGCTTACCTTACACTGTTTAGAGGTTAATTTAGTTACAAAATCTATCTCTCCACTACCTGAAAAATTTCATGGTATTCAAGACCAAGAGATTAAGTATCGCCAACGATACCTAGATATGATTATGGATTCAGAGGTAACAAAACGCTTTAAACTCCGTTCAAACATTGTATCCTCTATTCGTCACTTCTTTGAGAGCAAAGGCTTTTTGGAGGTCGAAACCCCTATGATGCACCCTATTTTAGGTGGAGCAAATGCTAAACCATTTACCACCCATCACAACGCTTTAGGTGTTGATAGATTTTTAAGAATTGCTCCAGAGCTTTACCTTAAACAGCTCATCACAGGTGGAATGGAAGCTGTATTTGAGATAGGAAAAAACTTTAGAAATGAGGGGATTGATGCAACTCATAATCCTGAATTTACTGTTATTGAATTTTATTGGGCATACAAAACATACATAGAGTTAATGGAGCTAACTGAAGAGCTATTTGACTATCTATTTGATAGTTTAGGATTAGATAAAAAACTTCCTTATGGAGATAAAGAGGTAGATTTCAGTACCCCATTTGCTCGTGTAACATGGATTGACTCTATTGTCAATATTGGTGGAGTACCAAGAGAGATAGCCGAAGATAGAGATAAAGGTTTGAGATTTTTAAAAGAGAAGAACCTTAAATATGATGAGAATTGGACAATTGGTTATGTTCAAGCTGAACTATTTGATGAGTTTGTTGAGCCAAAACTGATTAATCCAACATTTATTATAGACTACCCTGTAGATATTTCACCACTTGCAAGAAGAAGTGATGAGAATCCAGAGATAGCTGAACGTTTTGAGTTCTTTGTAGCAGGTGCAGAGTTAGCAAATGGTTTCTCAGAGCTTAATGACCCTATCGACCAATATAAGAGATTTCAAGCACAAGTTGAAGCAAAAGAGCTAACAGGTGATGATGAGGCGATGCACATGGACACCAACTTTGTAAAAGCTCTTAGTTATGGAATGACTCCTACAGCTGGTGAGGGAATTGGAATAGACAGATTAGTCATGATGTTAACCAACCAACAGAGTATTAGAGATGTACTACTCTTCCCTGCTATGAGACCAGAAGTACCTACAGCAGAAGCTCCTAAAGTTGACCCAGCTACACAGTGTAAAAAGTGTGGGCATAATGTAGCTGAAGAGTTAAAACCTGCTAAAAAAGGTAAAGGTATGTTCTGTATAGATGTAAATGCTTGTAAAGTAAGAGCTTCAGAGAGAACATAACATTTTTTATTGTCGGGGTGAAATACCCCGACCTACGCAGATATAATATAATAATATTAAGGTGTTCTTATATTATATTTGATATAAATTCAACACTATAAAATTAAAAGGAAACCAATGAGTTACTCAATGGAGAGATTTGACCCAGAAATTTTTGAAGCTATTAACAAAGAGTTAGTAAGACAGACCGACCATTTAGAGATGATTGCATCTGAAAACTTTACTATTCCAGCTGTTATGGAGGCAATGGGTTCTGTATTTACCAATAAATATGCAGAGGGTTATCCATATAAGAGATATTATGGTGGGTGTGAAAATGCTGATACTGTAGAACAACTAGCAATTGATAGAGCGTGTGAACTATTTAACTGTAAATTTGCAAATGTTCAACCACACTCTGGTTCACAAGCCAATGGGGCTGTCTATGCAGCGTTATTAAAACCTTATGATAAAATATTAGGAATGGATTTAAGTCACGGTGGTCACTTGACACATGGAAGTAAACCATCTTTTTCAGGTAAAAACTATCAATCATTCACCTATGGTGTTGAACTTGATGGATATATCAACTACGACAAAGTAATGGAGATTGCCAAAATCGTTAAACCAAAAATTATTGTTTGTGGTGCTTCTGCTTATGCTCGTGAGATTGACTTTAAAAAATTTAGAGAGATTGCTGATGAAGTGGGAGCAATACTATTTGCAGATATTGCACATATTGCAGGTTTAGTCTGTGCCGATGAGCATATGAGTCCATTCCCTTATGCTGATGTTGTTACTACAACCACACACAAAACTCTAGCAGGACCTCGTGGTGGTATGATTATGACCAATGATGAAGATATTGCTAAAAAAATTAATTCGGCTATATTCCCTGGTCTTCAAGGTGGACCACTTGTTCATGTTATCGCTGCTAAGGCAGTAGGATTTAAATATAATCTAAGTGATGAGTGGAAAACCTATGCAAAACAGGTTAAAGCCAATACAAAAGTATTAGCTGATGTACTTATAAAAAGAGGATTTAACCTTGTAAGTAATGGAACAGATAACCATTTAGTACTTGTCTCATTTTTAGATAGAGATTTTTCAGGAAAAGATGCCGATAGAGCATTAGGTGATGCAGGTATTACCGTTAATAAAAATACTGTTCCAGGAGAGACTAGAAGTCCATTTGTAACCTCTGGTATTCGTGTAGGTTCAGCAGCACTTACAAGTCGTGGAATGAAAGAGGCAGAGTTTGAAATTATTGCCAATAAGATTGCTGACGTTTTAGACAATATAGAAAATAGTGAACTTCATGCTAAAATCAAAGATGAGATGAAAGAGTTAGCTTCTAACTTTGTTATCTACAATAAAGCTATCTATTAATATAAAATAGAAGCTAAAACCATGCAGATAAAACTATTAGATTTAGAGTTTAATACTGAGCATTTTTATATACATAAAACTTCGATTGTTGAAAAGGTAATTTTTAACAATCGCACCTTTTATAGTAAATTTCAAAAGATTACAACTCCCTTAACACCTAATCTATTAAAACAACATCAAAATAGTGAGATAACACTAGCTGTTCCACTTGTTGAAAATGAGTTAGTTAACTATATTGTTATTGAGTACCATCAAGAGGATTGGTCTCTTTTTTACTCTTTACTAAAATATCTTTTAAAATCTCTAAATATTAATGATTTTTTCACCTATAGGAATGATAAAAAAGAGCTACTTCAACTCTTTATTCCAAGAGAGAGAATTTCACTAAAAGATGCCTATGAAGAGGTTGAAAATATTAAACATCATCTTGAACTTAAGTCAAAAAGAAGCTATAAAATCTATCCTAATAGAAATTTACCAAAAAACTACAATATTATTACCCTTCCAATTAAAAAAATATAATATTTTTATACGAAATAATATTTTTTGTGTTATACTTTGTTTAAAAAAACGGAGACGTAAATCATGGCAGATAAAAATTTACATGACATTAAGATTGATGAGCTAGATAGCCCTAAAAAAACCCCATTGAAAAATATATTGACTCTTTTAGCACTGCTATTTATTATTTTAGTTATTTCAGTTGTAATTACTAAACTTATTTTAAATACAGATGAAGATCAAGAGGTAGAAAATGCTACTGATATTCCTACACTTTCAGCAGATGTAAAAGATTCTACAAATAGTACTACTAATACAGATGATAAAAATAATAGTACAGTATCAACAACAACTGCAGCAGCTGCAGCAGCAGTTGCTGCAGTAGCTGCTCCTACTGTTGCAAATGTTCTTGAAAGAAATCTTACTTCACGCACTAAAGTTCCTTTAAGAACTCATAATCCTGTAAAAGAGGTTAAAAAAGATACTACATCATCTAAGACTCCTACAGCAACACCTAAAAAGTACAAAGTACCAAAACATACTTATGTTGCACATACAAAAGCACCTAAAAAACATACTTCTACAGTACACACAACAAAAGCACCTAAAAAAGCATATATTGATAAAGTTGTAACCAAAAAATCAACAACAGCTAAAAAATCTACAACATCATCTAAAAAAGCTTCTTATCTTGGTGGTCAATTGAAAAAACTTACAAACAGCTACTACATTAAAGTTGGTTCTTATAAAGATACCTCTACAGTTGTTAGAAAAATTAAAAAGAGTAACTTTAATTACAGTATTACTAAGTTAAAAGATGATAAAACTATATCTCGTGTTTTAGTTGGCCCTTTCTTTAGTGAAAACGAAGCACAAAAAAATATTGCTAAGGTTAAATCAACTATTTTACCTGGAGCATATATAACAAAGGTAAAACCATAAAATGACTAAAAAACTTCTCTTTGATCAACTCACTCCTGTCTCCATGTATGGAAAGATAAAAGAGCTTTTTCAAGATGAAGTTACAATGCTCTTTGAGAGTGTTGTTAATACACCTGAAGGTAATTTTTCTTTTATTACCATTGGTGCTATGGAGCGTATTGTCTATAAAGATAATAAAACGCTCTATACTGATACTACTGGTTTGTGTAAAAAACTTGAAACAGACCCTTTTGATTTTCTTCAAAACTACTATAAAAACTTAGATAAACAAGCGTATCAAAATAGAGTAGATGATGCAGGTTTTGCATTTGTAGATGGATTTATTGGATTTATTGGGTACGATATGGTTAAAGTCTTTGAACCAACCCTAAAAGTAACTATGGAGACTCTAAATGACCCTTTAAATACTCCCGATTTAGACTTGGTTCGACCCTCTATCATAATGGGATACTCTCATAAAAGTGCAATACTTACTATTATTCTAAATGATAATAGCTATGAAGATAAAATAGATAAGATAGAACAGATTTTAAAAGAGCCTTTTACTCCTAAAAAACTAAAACCTGCAATACTTAATGGCAATGGCTCTTTCTCTATTGAAGAGGAACGGTTTAAAAAAATGGTAACAGAGGCAAAAGAGCATATACGTTCAGGAGATATTTTTCAGATACTTCTTGCTAACCGATATACTCAAGAAGGTCAAATTGACCCTTTAAGTTTCTATAGACTTTTACGCTCTAAAAACCCATCTCCATACCTATTTCTTTTAGATTATGAAGATTTTTCTATTTGTGGTTCATCTCCTGAAGTAATGGTTAAACTCTCAAACAATGAGATTCTTTTACGACCTATTGCAGGAACACGAAAACGTGGTAAAACATCTGCAAGGGATAAAGAGCTAGAACTTGAGATGCTAAATGACCCTAAAGAGTGTGCAGAGCATCTTATGCTTGTAGATTTAGGTCGTAATGATGTTGGACGTGTTGCAAAAGTGGGTACAGTAGAGGTTACCGATATGATGCGTGTAGAGAAATACTCTCATGTAATGCATATAGTAAGTGATGTTATAGCTACAATTGCAGAAGATAAAGATATGTTTGACCTATTTAGAGCTACCTTTACAGCAGGAACAATGACTGGTGCACCTAAAATTATGGCAATGGAACTTCTTGCAAAATTTGAAAATCTTAAACGTGGTTTCTATGCTGGTTCGGTTGGTTATTTTGCCTTTAATGGAGAGATGGACAGTTCAATTGTCATTAGAACATCTTTAATTAAACCTAACTCTATTACCCTACAAGCAGGTGCAGGAGTGGTTGCAGATTCCATTCCCGAGCTGGAGTATTTAGAGGTTAAAAACAAATTGGGGGCACTACTAGCAACCATTAAAGATATGGAAAAGCTCTAAAATGAGAGAGCTTTTTACCATCTTTGGAAACCCAGTTTCACACTCAAAATCACCACTTATGCATAATCTATCTTTTCAAGCTCTTGGATATAGTGGATGTTATACACGATACAAGCTAGAAGATGGTTCACAACTTAGAAATAAATTTTTTGAATTGGGTATCACTGGAGCAAATATTACAGTTCCTCATAAAGAAGAGGCATTTAAAGCGTGTGATGTTTTAGATGAGTTTGCACAAAAAGTTGGTGCTGTCAATACTATTGTCAAAAAAGATGATAAACTCTATGGCTATAATACAGATGCTCCTGGATTTTTAAAAGCTATATCTGAATTTAAAGATATTAAAACAGTACTCTTTTTAGGTGCAGGAGGAACAGCCCAATCAACATCTGTAGTCCTTAAAGATGCAGGATATGAGGTAGATATACTTAACCGTAGTTCTAAACGATTGGAGTATTTTCAACAAAAAGGATTTACTACTTATACCTTTGAAGAGTTTAATATTAATAATAGTTATGATTTGATTGTAAATATGACCTCAGCAGGTCTTGAAGATGAGAATTACCCTTGCCCTGTTATCTATTTAGAGAAACTATTTCCTAAAGCAAAATTTTGTATAGATGTTATATATGGGAAAGAGACACCTCTCTTAAAATTAGCAAAAAAATATAATAGACCAACAAAAGATGGAAGTGATATGTTACTATATCAAGGGATTATTGCATTTGAGTATTTTACTAATCAAAAATTTAATTTTGAAGAGATAAAACAACATATGCAAAAAGCCTTTATATTTTAGAGGTGGTAGCGTTATTATCCTCTAGTACTATTTTATCTTTAGTCACTCTTGTAGGATTATACACTTTAACCTTATAACCCTCTTCTACTAACTTATCCATACCACCTATTAAATTAACAACGTCATAATCCAATTTCTTGCCTAAAAAATTAGAAATAAGCCTTGTTCGACTTGAGCTATTACATATAATAGCAAACTGTTCATCTTTTTTTACAATATTATTAAGCTTTTTTAAAAAAGAGTCTATATCATATTTAGATTGTTCATCAAAAAAGGTAATAAGATAAGCATCTTCTATTACCCCTTTCTCTTTCCACTCTGCTTCGGTTCTAATATCAATTATTTTCATCTTATGTGATTTTACAAACTCTACCGTTACAGGTATATTTGTCACTTTTGCCATTAAACTCACCCCTAATATTAAGAGTCCAAACAATATTTTTATCATCTATATCCTTACTGAATTCTATATAGCAATCGTAACCAATAATCGTGAATAATTTGTAAAAAATTAATGTAAAAAGTGTCTAACTGTTGTAAAATATAGAGAGATACCATGCTCATTTGCAGCCTCTATAACCTCATCATCTCTAATACTTCCCCCTGGTTCAATAATTGCTTTAACACCAGCTGATGCTGCTGCATCTATTGAATCACGGAAAGGGAAAAAGGCTTCACTTGCCATTGATGCACCAGTTACATCTAGTCCCATCTCTTTAGCTTTTTTCAAAGCACACTGTGCAGCATCAACACGACTAGTCATACCCATACCTACAGCAACCATCGCACTATCTTTAACATAGACTACACAGTTTGATTTTGTAAGCCCTGCTACTTTCCAAGCAATCTCTAAATCTTTCATCTCTTGCTCTGTAGCTGTTAATTCTGATTTTTTATGAGCATTATGAACTTCATTGTCACAGATACAGTCAGAGTTTTGATAGACAAATCCACCATCAACATGTTTGAAGTCATGGCTATCTCTACTCATTACCAATTTACTGCCACCTTGTGAAAAGAGTTTAATTCTCTTCTTTTTGGCAAAAACCTCAACTGCTTCTGGCTCAAAATCAGCTGCCATAACAACCTCTAAAAATATCTCATTCATCTTTTCGGCTAACTCTTTAGTAACTATACCATTAACAGCCACTACCCCACCAAAAGCAGAGATAGGGTCACACTTCAACGCCTCTACATAAGACTCCAATAGTGTATCTTTTATAGCAAATCCACAAGGGTTACCATGTTTTACAATACAGACAGCATTCTCATCTCCAAAACTTGAAGCTATTTTTAATGCACCATTTACATCATTAATATTATTAAATGATGCCTCTCCCTTTAACTGTTTGAAGTTATTGGTAAAGTGGTTATCAAACTCATACAATGCTCCATCTTGGTGTGGGTTCTCTCCATATCGTGTCTGAAAAGATTTTTTACCTGTGATAAACTGATACTCTCCAAATCCATTATTAAAGCGTCTATTCATATAGTTGGCAATCATCGCATCATAAGAGGCTGTATGTTCAAATGCTTTTATCATTAATGCTCTTCTAAACTCTAAATTATCACTCTTATTCTCTAATGCTTCAAGAACACTACTATAATCCTCTACATCTGTAACAATCAAAACATCATTAAAGTTTTTAGCTGATGAACGAACCATTGTAGGACCACCAATATCTATATTTTCGATAATCTCATCAAAATCTTCAGTTCTCTCTATGGTCTCTTTGAACGGATAGAGATTGACACAAACCAAATCAATACCCTCTACACCCAACTCTTTTGCTTGTGCTACATGAGCTTCATCACCACGCTTGTGTAAAATACCACCATGAACATAAGGATTAAGCGTCTTTACACGCCCCTCAAAACACTCTGGAAACTTGGTTACCTCATCTATCTCTATAACCTTTACACCTGCTTCATTTAGTTTTTTATAAGTTCCACCTGTTGAGATAATCTCCCAACCCATCTTCTCTAAACCTTGTGCGAACTCTACGATTCCATTTTTATCACTTACACTAAGTAATGCTCTCATTTATAGCCCTTAAAAAAATTTTTGAAATTATATCAAAATCTACTGTATAGATTGTTTTTATATAGAATATTTTTAAGTTAACTAAAATATTTAAATTTTATATTATATCTTTATTTAATTACAAGCTTAAAGGTAGTACTATTAATTAAAGTTTATTTTTGTTTTTTATTATATCTCTAAAGGAGAGAAGATGAATCGAATTATATATCTGCTTTTAGGCATACTTTTTTTACAACTTAATATCTTTCTTTATATTAAATTTATTTATGAAGAGCCACAACAACCTCTTCAATATAAAAATAATAAAAAAGTTATACTTCACTCTAACAAATGCAAAAATATAGCTTTAGAGAAGTTAGTACAATCTTCTATTGAAGAGATTATGAAAAAGTCAAAAAAACTACCTCAATCAACTCAATATACTATCTGGGATAAAGAGATGATTACTCATATTAGTAAAAAAATTTTACAAAAACCAAAAAAGAAGCAAATTCATAAAAAAACAATAAAGCCTATCTCTATGACAAAGAGAGTAGAGAGCTATGCAAAGAAAAAATTAGGTAAAAAATATGTTTGGGGAGCAACTGGACCTAACAAATTTGATTGTTCAGGTTTTACACAAGAGGTCTTTCGTTCAACAGCTGGAATTTGTCTTCCTCGTGTCTCAAGAGAACAAGCTAAAGTTGGGAAATATATAAAATATGAGAATTTAAAACGAGGTGATATGGTATTTTTTGATACAGAGCATAAATTTACAGGAAAAGTAAACCATGTAGGAATATACTTAAGTAATGGAAACTTTATACATGCTAGTTCTGCTAAAAAGAGCGTAATAATTACAAATTTTAATAAAAAGCCTTTTTATAAAAGACGTTTTTTATGGGGACGACGCGTTGTGAAGAGACCATAAAAATACTATTTATATCTTTTGTTTATTTAATAATTTTTTAGATATGTAATGGTTGAGTTCTATATAGAGAAAAAATTACTGACACATTAAAAAAGAGTTATAAACCTAAGTCTATTTTAAAACTTAAGTCTATAGTACTCCTATTTAATTGAACAGTTACAATCTTCATTATGGTCACAAAGCTCTATTTTTGGAATAAGTATTGCAATTAAAATAACTACAACTCCAAAAATAAGAACTGTTAACTGCTCATGACCTTTAAATAGTTCTGGAAGAATAGTTTTACCTAAACTTTCACCCATTAATGGCTTAAAAAAATCACTATAAAATAGTGTAAATACCAATCCACCAAAAAGTCCTCCAATTGCACCAACAAGTACATCTATACGACCTTCAGCGATAGATATTGGTCCTGTACCTGGACATTTACCTAAAATAGCCATACCAATTCCAAATAGAACCCCACCAATAATTAAACCTTGTAAAACAATTGGTTTAATATGATAGTGTGCTCCACCTATATCAATTAAGTAGTAAAGAGCGATACTTGTAATACCTACAGCTAAAAACAACATCTTTGGTACAATGGTATCTTTTAACATTGCAAAACCTGCAATTTTTTCAAACTTATCAACTCGTGAATATTGTATAATACCTCCAAAAATAACACCTATCAAAAAGACAAGTGCTATTGAGCCATGCTCTTGATCAAGAATATTTTGAAATAACTCTCCAACTCTTTCAAATAAACCTACAAAATATGTTGTTAATATAGAAAAAATCATCACTTATCCTTTGACATTATAAAAAAATCTACCAGAGATAATTAATGTTACCATTACTACCCCACCAAAAACCATTGCTGACATTGCTAATTGACTCATTCCTGAAAGAAAATGACCAGAAGTACAACCACCTGCTAATCTTGCTCCAATAATCATAATAAATCCTGAAAAGAAACTCCAAGATAGTCTCGAAACAACTGAATTGTTTTTATACTGTTTCCATCCACTTGGGATTAATGTAAATCTAAATGTTTTTGTAATAAAAACAGAGGTTACAAAACCTCCAAACAATGCTCCAAGAAGAAGAACTCCCTCCCATGAACCAGGTGCTTTTATCTCTTGAAGATAACTATATTTCTCTGGGTCAAGATTAAAAATCATTCCTGCAAAATAAGGAATATAGGTTGAAGCCCCAAGAGGACGATCAGCTCCATATATCGAAAATGTTAACAGTAAAAGTAGTGACATTAATATACCACCCATCCACCAAGATAACCTGTTTGCTTTTTTTGTTGCCATAATAACTCCTTGTATATTTACTCTAGTATAATCAATTATTATAATTTCAATTAATAATTTTAGCTATTATTTCAACTTAAGTTTCAAATGTTACTAACAGTTACGATGATAAACATAATTTATATTAAAAATACTTATCTAGTACTATTAGGGTTGTTAAATAAAAATATTTTATCACTATTGTTACTATTATGCACTATTGTGATTTTTAAGTACACATTTTATACTATATATCTCTTAATTATTCACACTATATATATTTTATTGTTTAAGTTTAACTGGATTTTAAAGAAGTAGATAGCAGTTTTTACTCTTTATAGTAAAAAATTATTTGTTTAAGTTATAATATAACTATAATAGTAGATTATTTATATAGTTTATAATAGTATCTCATTTGAGATACTATATATACTATTCAGTAAGAGAGGTTAAAATTTTTGTCATTCTTTTTTGAGCATCTTCAAGTACTTCTATATCTTTTTTATCACTAATTCCAAGAGAGCTTACCCAATTGTAAACTGATGGAAATCCTGATTCTAATTTGTTCTTACCTTTTTTCTTAGATAGGTAAAGTGAACATGGAGCAAATGCACCAGCTTCTGGTCGTGTTTTTGCAATAGTAAAAATAACTGGGAGTTTACATACAGAATATACTTCATAAAAGTCATAGCCCTCATAATTTGCCTCTTCAAAATCATCACCAAGATTGTTATGTCCTGCAATTACAAAACCATTTGGAGCAAGTTCACCTTCAAAACCCATTTTAAATTCATCAAGTTCATCTTCCCACTCATCTTCGTCCATATCCATACTAAAACTACTTACCAATTTACCTGGAGCTTTTTGAACACTATAAGGAAGCTTTTCAAACTTTCCATTAGGAAGTGCTTTAGTCAATGTCTCTACTATTAAAGCTCTTAAATCTCTCAATAACTTCTCATCTTCTGGAATATTCATTATTTTTGATAATGTTTTAGCAGATAGAGTTGAGACCGAAATGGTTTTTTCACCCTTTTTGGTATATATAGACATACTCATAGGTGCAAAAAGACCAATATTTTGATATTTTTTTGCCAACTTTAACACACTATCTTTCTTGTAAAATGTGAAAAGGTTATAGACATCAAAGCTACTCTCTTTAAACTGTTTAGTAAATGGAGTATTCATATCTCTATTAGCTGATACAAAAAAACCTGCATCTTCAAAAGTTTTTTGAATAGTTGCAGGTGTAATTTTTCCATCTTTATTCATTGCTGTAAAAACTTGAATATCTTGCCCTGCTATCTCTTTTACTACAGGAGTTACCTCTTTTGGAGTTGAAGATTTTTTTACCTCATCTTTTGCAGTTAAGCCTGTTGCTACAATTGAAGTTAGTAGCAATGTTTTCATTATTAATTTCATACGATTCCTTTAAATTTATCTGTTACGGTCTAATATAGATGTAGCCACGAAGCTGACGTTCAATCAATTCAACAATCCCAGCAGTGACTACTTCCACATTATCCATCAATTGATTCTCTTTAATTTTTAATGTATCCATAGTGTTATGACATGCAATAAACTCTACATCATAGGTCATTAAAGCTTCAATTCGTTTACGAATTTTGCTATCTCTATGTTTGAGTAGTGCTTTAATTCCTTGCGAATAGGCAACAATAACTACCTCTGTATTATCTACACCATAAAATTTAATTACATTATTAGCAGCTCCTAAGATATGGTGTATCTCATCTCTATCCCATTTTGTAATTGGAAAAACAAATTTTCTAGGATTCTCCATTGATGGCTTTGGCTCTGCTAACTCTGTCTCTGCTGAAACAAAGCTATATATTATAAAAAGTAAAATTAGTATCTTTTTCATTTAGTATCCTCTGTTCTCTAATTATAAACTCTTGAAGTTAAGAGTTCTAAAAAATCTTTTTTATTCCATGAACCAGGAATTTTACTAAGAATTCTTTGATTTTTATCTACAAAAACAAAGGTTGGAGTTATGGTTCTTTTTAATCCTAATGGCAAAGGTTCTCTATCTACATCTATCTCAACAGGAATAAAACTCTTATCAAGTAGAGATAAGACCTCTTTTTTATTCATCACTTCTCTATCCATTTTTTTGCAATATTTACAGTGTTCTGCTGTTAGCTTAATCATAATTGTTTTATTACTATGTTTTGCTATATCTAATGCTCTATCATAACTCACATAATGAGAAGAGACTCTTCTCTCAATATGAGGCTTATTCTCATCTTGATTAATTATAAACCAAGAACTAAACATTATGCTAAGTCCCAATATAATTTTCATCTACACTCCTATACTTTAAATTCAACTCTATTCATACTCTCTAAACATTATCAAGAAAATCTAATTTAAATACTCAAAGAGTCTAAAAAAGACTCTTTAAACTAAAAGTGTTATGAACACTTAGCACCTTTTGTAGGACACCCACAATCAAAATCAAGTACTTTGACATTTGATTCAAGTGGAATATCAATTACTTTTTCTTTACGAATATAATCTGAAACAACTTCATATACATCTCTAATCTTTTTCTTATCTAAGTTTTCACCTGCATTTTGTAAGTTACCACCCCAAGAAGATACTAAATAGGTCTTTTTAAGGTCAATTGGTTTCCCACCAATCATAAAGTCAGAGATTCTTTTACCCGATTTTGCGTCAATTTTAATGCTGTATGAAGCACCTGTTAAACGACTCATATCACCACCTTGTTGAAGTAGTGGGTTCTCATTAAATACATTATCTGCAATATCTTCCATAAGTTTAACAATTTTATCACCTTTAAGTTCAAAAGTATAAACCTCTGGATAGGTAATGGCTGTCATCTCATAAACATTGTCTTTTAAAATTGGGTCTCCTGGAATAACTGTTGTTCCCCATCTATACCCAGGTGTAAATACAATATCTGATTTCATCTCTTCTTGAATTGCTTTACCAATTAAAGCATCAAAAGTTGAATAGAATGTATCTCTTTTATATAAAATATTTTTTGTTGTCCCAAGAACCTCATTTAACTCTTTATCATAAGGCTTATACCATTTAGCAATCAATTCATCTCCAGCTTTATCTGCAGGAATAAGGCTAGAGGCAACAGGCATAAGTTTAAATTCATAATCTTTTACTTTACCTTTGTCAATCTCAATATCTAAACGACCAACATATTTACCATGAGAACCAGCAATAAGAATGACTGTATCATTTACAACAATTGGTTTTGGACTAGGGTCATGTGTATGTCCACTTAAAATAAAGTCAACACCTTTTACCTTTTTAGCCAACTCTTGGTCAACAGAGAAACCATCATGACTAAGAACAACGATACAATCAACTTTTTTCTCTTTACGAAGTTCATTAATATACTCTTGTAGTGTCTCATGTCTTAAACCAAAACTCCAACCCTCTGTAAATCTCTTAGGGTTTGCTGTTGAAGTAAATGGAAACGATTGACCAATAATACCAATCTTAGCTCCACCTACCTCTTTGATAGTATATGGAGGGAATATAAGCTCTTCAAAATTGTCTGAGAATGGGTCATTATCAATAACATTTTGAGAGATAAAATCTGCATCTAACTTTTTAATAAGCTCAAATACTCTCTCTTTACCATAGGTAAACTCCCAGTGTCCAACCATAACATCTACACCCAAGTAGTTTTGAGCATCTACAATTGCTTCACCACCTGTTTTGAGTGCTACAGCTGTTCCTTGCCATGTATCACCAGAGTCTAAAAGAAGTACATTCTTCTCTCCACGCTCTTTTCTAACATGGTCAATCATCGGTTTCATGTGTGAAATACCACCCATCTTACCAAACTTTTTAGCTAAAAGCTCAAAGTCATTATAGGTATCAAAATATTGGTCAATTGAACCATCTTTAATACCATAATAGTCTTGAAATGCATCACCACAAATAAACCCTGGTGTACCAACAAGATTTTTTGCAGAGATTAATGTTGAAGGCTCTCTCCAATAGAGTGGTTTAATATGTGCATGCATGTCACAAATATGTAAAATTGTTGCCTTACCTTTTGCATTAAACTCTACCAAATCAGAAAAGGATAGTTTTTTGATTTTCTCTTTTGCTGATTCTCCAGCAAAAAGATTTGTACCAGTTGCACTTAGTAGTCCTAAAGCACCAGCAAATTGTAAAAAGTCTCTTCTACTAATATCCATAATTATTACGTCCTATTTTCTATCTATTTTTACTATCGTTTAAGACCAGGAATGGTCACAACTTTTTTATTCTCTTTAGCTAAATTGGTAATATATACTTCCAGTGCAACCATCTCTTTAGAACCTAGAGGTAATGGCTCTTGCCCTGCATCTTTCATGCAACCACGAGAACGCTCTTGAAGTGTTACTAATTTCGATAGAGTCATACGATAAGCAGGCCATGTTCCACCTGCATTTGCTCCACCTAATGAAGGGAGAGATTGTGTTCTTAAAACTGAACCAGGAAGAGAGTGACAACTGTTACAAGACAATCCTCTGTACCCTCTTCGAGTATTATAAAGCTTTTTACCCAATGCAAATGAGTTTTCAATCTCTTTATTCTCTTTTACATCTATACTTACAGGTAAATCATTTGCTAAGGACTTTACATAGGCAGAAGTATTAAAAATCTTCTCACTATCAAGTGCATCTTTCTTCTTACCTTGCTCTACTTCCATTGCTTGTAAAACTTGGTCAAGACCAACCACATTTCCCATCTTTTTTACATATCTAGGAAAACCAGCAATATATTTTGCTAAATCTTTCTCTGAAACATCAAGAAATTTAGCTAGAGACTCTTCTCCTCCAAACTCCTCTTCAAAAATCTCTTCTCCATCAGATACAAAAATGTCTGCAGGGTTGTTTTCTAACATCTCTTCATACATCTTTTTGTCAGCAGCACTCATTGAGTACTGCTCTCCAGCAAGAACAAATGTTCCAGTAAGAGCTAAAGTTAATACTATTTTTTTCATTTTATGCCTTTATAACTTATGCTTTTTTAGGCTTAACTTTTTTACTTTTTGAATTTTTTTCACCAAGATTATCGGTGTAGTCAACAGTAATCTTCCCTTTCCCTGTTACTTTCATATTTACAGAAAAGTAAGGGTTTTGAGAGACAGACTCCCAAATTTTCATTTTTGTAAATGGTTTTCCATCAAATGAAAATGTAATATCATTAATATAGTGAGCAGGGATAATTTTTCCTGTTTTTTTATCTTTTGCCATTCCTGTATCCATTGGGTGAATAACAATAAAATCTACTTTTACTATATCTCCAACTTTATACTTCTTAGGTTTAATCTTAATCATTGATTTTCTTTTTTCTGCCATTTTAAATCCTTTTACTATTTATTTTTAAATTTTAAATTTTTGTCTCTATACCCTAACTGCAAATTAACCACAACCACCAATGGTTACTTTAATACTTTTTCCAGCTTTCATAAATGTACCATCACTCAATTCTACAATAGTTACAATCTCTTGAGTCTCTGCAAGTTTAACTCTAGTTGAGAAGTACGCTTTACCATTTGCAGGAGTCAACATAATATCTGCACATCTTGAGTTAGAGTTTTTTGTATTTAAGATATGAATAGATTTTACATAATCTTCTTCTGTCATTGGACTCTCTACTTCAACCTTTACAGGAACAACAGCACCATTCTCTGCTATCTCTGGAACGGTTAATTTAATCTTATCACTCTCTTTAACCTCTTTACCATCTGTAATAGCTTTAATTGCATCTGCCAATGGCATATCATTTGGACCTTTTACTGCTGGTGCTTTTGATACTTTAGCTTTTTCTGTCTCCTCAGCCAATAGACTATTTGGTACCGTTACTGCTACAGCAGAAACTGCCATAATATTTTTTATAAAATTTCTTCTTTCCATTTTTTCTCCTTAGATTTGGTTATTTTTTCTTTTCTGATTTAGATTGAACTATATAAGCTGTCACATCACACACCTCTTGTTCATTAAAAAGTTTTGTGGTTAAGTTAATTGTCATAGATGTTTTAGGATTATCAACTCTTGGGTCTGCAATTTTTTGATAAACAAACTCTGCATCTCTAGTTTTTGAATCAATAAAGACTTTTTTATAGTTTGTAAGGTCTGGACCAATCGTTCCACCACCAACTGCATTTTCAATGTTATGACAAGCAACACAGTTTCCGTAAGGCTTAACTTCTCCATTTTTAGGTTTAGCTAGACCTTTTGGTGCTTTCTCTTTTGCTGATTTACTATTTAAGTTATGAAACAGATACTTCCCTCTCTCAATAGCTTCTAAACTATCAAGTTTACAATCTTTAGGCATTGTAAATTTTCTAGCATCATCAATTGAATCTTCTTCAACTATTTTACTAGCATCAGGCATATCATAAGCTTTAGTTAAGTCACTAGCATATAGAGCTGTTGCCAACATTAATGCCATTGAGACTAAAGAAAATGGTCTAATAGTTCTATTCATAAAAACTCCTTATATGATATTTTCGGTATGTATCATATCTGAAGAAGTGTAAAAAAAGTGTAAAAATAGTATTAATTATCTAATTTTTTTATTTTTTTTAATTAAATATAATTAAATTAACATATTTTAATATATAAATTTTACTTATCTTATAAAAGTTAATCAATTTTCTTGTATGGGAAAATATATGTAAGCAGATTGAATTAGATATTTTTGAGGCTCAAAAAATCTTGGATTAAAAATCATTACTCTCTACTTTAAAATCTATTTCTTCCCGATTAAAATCATCCCAGCATAATTAATAAGTTCATCTTCTAGTGTAAAACCGAGTGAATTAAAAATCAATTGAACTTTGACGCTCTCATCTTCATAAACATAGGTAAAATCTTCTTGCGTAAAATCGTTATTATAATAGGCATCTATATTTTTATTTTTTTTACCCAAAGCAATTATCTTGTCTATAAATTCTTGAATATCCATAGACGCTAATATCTTTTTATCTTTTTCAATAATAATTTTTTTGCTCTCTGT